>Ga0209367_1013895_pt1 | contig 10294 bp, 7 predicted proteins | sample WorMetLIZISLAND2_FD_187412 | JGI IMG/M metagenome (GOLD analysis project Ga0209367, IMG submission 187412) | Marine gutless worms symbiont microbial communities from Max Planck institute for Marine Microbiology, Germany - Olavius geniculatus... ...
CTGTGATCTGGTGTCTACTGCATAAATCACTAAAGTCTGTCCGCCATCGGAACTGTGTGGAAGACGAATAGTGTTTACGTACAAGCTATGCCTGTAGACTGTAGTCTAGTCAACGAGGCTAATAAAGACAGAACCGAGGATTCTTATACAACGGCTAATGCGCAGTGACGTACAGCGACGGTACAGTACGACGTGTAGTAGTCAGTCTGTATGATATGATATAATAAACAATTTACATCAAAAAGCTAACAGGCAAGCTGACAGTTTAACTTTTAGCACGTAAACTAAACGAAATAAAACTGCCTGAAATGGAACTGAAATGAGAAAAACAACATTATTGCTGCTAGGTCAAAAACACTCCCAAAACGGAATTTTTAGAGAGTGTGGAGACATAACATAAAAAAATTAAAACAGAAGAAACTAGAAAGCAGTCGTAGTCCGCAGGTACCTCCGCCAAAGCAATGTTATTCGCCAGGTAGCGTCACCATATTCACTTTGCCAGCGGTTTTCTTATGCCCCCTTTAACGCAATTGTAACAAAAATTTCAAAGTGATCCAGAATCCAGAATTCCTACCGGATCACCCCCAAAATTGAATCACTGGTAGTTTGTGCCATGCCCGACATAACGAAAGATCCGTCCATAACTTTCTGAGTTATCTTGCTCACAGACAGACAGACAGACAGACAGACAGACCGACAGACAGACAAACAAAGTCTGGCAAAAACATTACCTCCTTGGCGGAGGTAATGATAACCAGAACTAAAACAAAAAAGCTTATTTGGAAAAACGGCACGCAGCAAAAATCGCAGTCAGTCCATAGGCCCATCACTTTGTGAAACTAGTATGACTTTGTATCGAGCGCGTTTTGGGGTCTGCCCCAGTGTAAAAGGTCTAGTAGAAAGTAATTTCCAGTTGACATTTTAAAAAATTGGGGAAAAGGGAAAGCCAGTGCGAGTAAAATACGGACGCAGTATATGACGGCCGAATTATATCACGTCCTGTTCTGTGCAATGTGGGTCCCTCGAATAAATTTTCTGTTCAGGAAATCGATACGCAAGTAACGCAATACGGTGTACAGCCGCCCCCCTTTTCTTCAAACCAGAAACTGTCGCTCTGGTATTCGACATTTGGTGGCCTGTAAGACCCATTATTGTCAGGGCCCGTGTTCGGCCGTAGATGCTGAATATGCCTAAATCCGTTTAAGTTGCACGGTATGTAAACTGTTTGATAGTGAAGTAAATTTTAATACCGACCGTCGACGACCCGAGCGATCCGCCACAGCAGTAGAACGACAAGTACGGCGACTGCTTTCTGCCCTTCCTCTCCAGTTACGCCACCCAGGAAGACGATATCGATAGCAAACGACGAGAAAATGACGACAGCGTCGACGATCTAATCAGAGTACATAATCTGACGTGTTACGATAGCGTCAAAAGTTTATATTTCACACAATAAACATATTAACCAATATCATCCGACTCTACTGTTTTTTATCTCCGGGCAAGATAAATCGCTGCAAAAGTCGTTTTCTGAAAGCGGTTGATACACAGAATGTCATGTTAATGAATAAAAATATCACAAATAACTAAATAAGTAAGTAAGTAAGTAAATGTTCAGCTGCACTTTTCCAACGTTAGCATCACTAAAAACTTTTAAAACACGAGCTGGACGGCGGTCTTTTAGTTTCGCCCGTGAGAGAAAAAGAGAAAAAAACGCAACCAAAATGCGTAATTACAAATTGCTGCTGCCACGTGGCAAATTAAAACGACAAACAATTCCACCTTATCCCAATTTGTTTTGGTGTTTAGTTTTTATTTAAATAAAATAATAATTTTTGTTTTTTTTTGGAAAACTCATATTCGCCACAAGTAGTTTGGAAAAAGTTGAAAAACAAATTTTCGTGAGTTTTCTAAAGAAAGATTGTATCTTTACAACAGAAATATTTATCGTAGCATCGTCTGTCTTTCTGTCTGTCTGTCTGTTTGTCAGTCATACTCATGCATCCTGCTGAAGCCTTTATGGCCAATTCACACCTACGACGACGACGCGACTCAACTGTCGGCGACAGTCGAGTCGCGTCGGCGTCGTGGTGTGAACTGGCCATTAGACGAGCAAGTTGCCATTTGATAAACAGCATTACAAACATTCGTATGACCCCAAGTATCATTCTATGAGACGGAAAAAAATGAGAGATTAGAGTCAAACCCATATATAAAAATTTGCAGCTAAATTGCGGTATTGCGGCTAAACGGTCGCAGATAGCAGAATCGTTACTATAGACAGCTTACAGAAACTCTGCAACGTGCTATTAAAAACCCTATACGTCTTCCTTCTTTCAACAAAAAAATATATTTGCAATGCATGACGCGCAGACCTTTAGAAGACAGTGGTTCATGTTAATTTGATGATAGAAAGCGTTTTAGCGGACAATAACGGTAAAGCCTAAAATAGCCAACCGTATTGGTTGTCAGTGACTTTCAAGATCATCCAATGCCGATAATATTCATTTCATCAGAAAGAGCGTATGCCACTTCCTATTAGTGATTAATGGTAACCTTGGCCATATCTCTCACCGTTTCCGATATATGGCCAGTTTTTCGTTGAAAAACGCACATTTTCCTACCCACCGTCCATTCAACCTCAAATTTGAAAATAATTCTCTTGCAGTAAATTGCTAAATTTTTTCATATCTAGGCTTACGGCACATGGCTAATTACTCGTGTAAAAAGTTTTCTCTTACGATTAAACGCTTAGCCAGCCTATACCTGTGACAGATGGACAGACGGACAAACGACGATGGACGATACCTAACCATGTCATAAGCTCTACCGTTACTTGAATACGGTCGGCTAATAAACATAAATTTTGCCCCCGTCGCTACTGAAACCGGCAGCACATAAATTTTTCTACGTTTAAGTTTTTAACATCAAATAGATACCTCTATCCGATGACGACAGAAACTTTTTCCCATTGCAGCCATTTTGACTAGAACCTGTATAGTAACACAAGCAACAGACAGCGTATACTGCTGAGATTGATAACGAAACTGAACCAGTGAGAAACTATGAACGACTTTCGAAACAGTCAGTGACGAATTGGCAAGTTGCAGCGCGCAATGGCGGCATGATGGCGTAACGGTAGGGCGTCGTACGTACGATCAAGAGGTTGTGGGTTCGACTCCTGGCCAGTCGGGTCGCTCTCAAGTGATTAGTGCTTGGACAATGCGGCTAGCATTTCGTTTATTTCATTCAAGTTTAGTTCTTATCTGTCGCTTCGTACGCTTCTTTAAAAACTACTCGCACTGCACGAAATGACCCGGACCGTATATGCTATTTACGGGTGGTGCGCATGGGTGCATGGATGCATTGTATTTGTTTTATGCCTGCTGTAGCAAGTCGGTCGATTGTGAAAAGTGACGTACGTTGGTCGGTTGGATGGCGCTTCGACCTCTGCAACTATAATTGATAGATGCGGTTCACTCATCCGTGCCTGTGACGTCATTGCCTACCCCTGTTCGTCAAGTTCCGGTTGTAAGCTGGCCCGTGGTTGATTAGGAGCCGGAGAGATGTGTTGGCGGTGACCCTGCAGGGAATACACCGAATAGCTGCATGGAACTACGACTGGCACACAAGAGCCCCGAAAGTCCAATCTTTTCTGCGTATGGCCGAACGAAATATTGACTCTTACCTTCTTCCGAATTATCAATCAATCAATCAATAATTTAATTCACCAAAAGTGATAAAATAGCATTAAAATAAACGAAGCATCACTGCGGCAAGAACAACCTGGCAAAACAGCACGTACAGTTGCTCTGAAAAATGGAAGTTATTTATAACACGACATTAAAAGGCCAAAAAACCCTTGGGAAACCCATATGAGAAGTGAGAACTACGAAGCGTGAATACTATGCAATACTAAGAAAAATATTTTTAAAATACGGTCGAAGTTGCCATTGCTAAATGAGAGCAATTCCTTAGAACATTTTTGTAGACAACCGAGTTCTTTAGCCTACGCCACCAGAAATGATCCCCGTCGCATCATGCAAGCTTGATTTCTGGTCCTCAGAGGGGTTTGTGGTACTCGCTGTTCCTATTCCGCCCCTAACCCTATCCGCCCTTCTTCGGCCCTTCCCACATACGGTACCTTCCCCTCTGTCCTCTCCCAGTGATTAGAATCTAACATGAGCCCGTGACGAGTTTCTGGGCGCAGGTACAGAGTCACGAGATGACTGATCGCCTTGTATGGACTGGAATACATAATAAAGCTTTATAATGTATCAAAATATATTATAAAACTACTGTATACTGTTGATCGCATTGTTTATTACAGTTATCCCAAATGGAGTAGGCCCAATAAAGATTGCTTGTAGTAAAAATGTTATAAAAATAGTAATAATAACTGCATGGAATACGTAATAAAGCTATGAACCGACTGCTTACTCGTGGCGCTGGCTGATAAATACCAATACCGGACATCGTAACTGTTTTTAATTTTAGCCCATGCAAAGCTAAAAATATCTGCTCACGTTTCTGCATTTCCATTAACCTATACAACGTTTAAATAATTATACGAGTCAAAAATATTTGTTTATTAAAAAATATTAAATTTATAAAAATTAATTGCCTGTTTGTGTAGCTAATAGTTTATCTACTGATAATTTTAAGATAAATTTAATTGGATGTAGTATAACCAAGCTATTTATGACGACGGCAAAGCAACCGTAACCGAAACTGAAAATAAAAGTAGACTACGCTAATGTAAAATAAATTTTGAAATGTCACAATAATGTAGACATAGAGAAACATATAAATAAGGCTCGAAATAAAGTGGTGCGTATTTTAAAATAATTTAGCACTCTTTTTAAAAACGTTGTTTTATTCACAAATACGTATAAAACGACCTGTCCAATGCCATGCGTTGAGCTAGACAGGCAATTACGTTGAACCGCGTGGTGCTGTGCTAAATTACGCATCACTACTTCCATTTGTTGTAAATTATCGTTAAAAGTTAGAGGTTAAATGTTTAAAATGTGTGTAGCTGTTTACGGAAAATCTATCTCAGAGTTACGCAGCGTCACCTGCCATATGGGATCACACGAATCGTTGTAGACTTACAACGTGTGGTTCAAGAAATCCAGTGAAAATCGAAGTGCAGTGTGCCACGAATAGTAACACGCACTGGCTAAGAGCGGCGAAAAACAATCGAAGACAACCGGATTCCAAGACAAAAACGTCGACGCCGCCGGAACAAACAGACACAGACACACAGGCGAGGACGCTGAAAATACAGAACATGACAATGCAGAAATAAAACTAAGGCACAAAGCTGCAGATAGCCAGTGTGTGAGATGTCGAGTAAAATAAGTACAGTAAGTAGGTAAATAAGTATGTAAGTAAATAAGCGTGATCGTCCGTGTTGTAAGAGTGGGCTTACTGAAATCTTGCTTCAATAAAATGATGATTTATTTTAAGCTATACGTACTGCCGTTTCGCTTTCCATCCTGACTTGTACCGCATTTCCAGCCCTATAGTTTTTTGCCGCATTTTGATGTCGCGCATTTTCAGCCGTCCCATACAGAAGGACAGAGACAGCGTGTTGCGTGCATGGATCGAAGCAGCGACAATAAAATAAAGAACAGTTAGGTTTCTACTGGCAGTGCCATGGTGGCAGCTGGTGGCGACCAGTCTCTGCGCTGTGAAATCGATAACGAGCCGATATGAAAAATTAGGGCGTGACCTAAACCTGTATGATGCGTTGGTGGATAGATATGAAATTGATGGCACAAGAAAAAATACCGCTAATTGTGTGAACAATACTACAACTCTCAAAACGAAGTCCAGAATGAGAAAAGTAAACCTACCAAGTTAAAAATAGTATTTAAAAAATTTCTGCACTTTTCGCAGTTTTTGTTTCGCACTCTTGATGTTGATCTTTGCACGATTTTTTGTCATAAAAGGCAGGGTAATTCACAAAAAGATCATCCACCAAGACTTACATGGAAACATTCTGGATAAATCAGTGGTTAAAGTATCAATACAGAGGTAGAGAAACGCTAGTTTGGCTTTGGGCCCCCAGATGGTGGTTTTGGACCCCTTGCTGCGTATTGTAGAAATTAAGGTAAGGGAACGCTTTAAATTAAAAACTAAAGGTGGGAAACTGCGTTCTCCGCGTTTCTCTATACTTTAACCACAGGGACAAATAGCTTCTGATGGAGTCGTATGGTATCATTGTTGCCCTTTGATCTTTTGTCTATTTAACAATACTGTTGAAGTCTGGATTTGTTAGGCTTGGTCGTGATTGGGTTTCAAACACTTTGTTGTGAATTCGGCAAATTTGATCTACCACGAGTTGTACAATAACTGTAATAAGCTGTAGAACAAATCCGAAACAAGTTGTAGAACAAGTCCATACAAAATTGTCCAACAACTTCACAACGTATCGATGTCGTGTCATTTTGGCTGTAGTGATGGCCTAGGTTTTGAGATATCAGCTAAAAGATTTTGTTTACCGGTAAGCTACCGTCATGCCACATTCAAGTCCAAGCGGTCACAATTTAGAGACCAATAATATGCGCCAAAGCGCTTGCGCAAAAACACCGCAAAATCGACCATCGACATTGGCAGGTGTATGCGTTAAGAGCAGGGAACGCGGTTTCTCTCCGATGTAAACAGTATAGGCCTACAAAATCTAACCTCCACCTGCTTTGATTTTTTGCACAGCATGTTGTACGACAAAATATAAAGTGTACAATTTAAAAGGTTGTTTGCAGCTTTTATAGGTAACCCACCTTGGAGCTACAGAACGTCACATGCCACACGGATATTCACGAGTTATTCTATAAGAAGTCGACTGCCTATACAGCAAAATCCACAGTATCCTGACATGTTCATACTCCACTTGTTGTACAACACGTACGACTTATTGTCTGACACATCGAAGTAGTAGAGTCCGAGCTTATGCCACAGTCTCTCGCTCTCGGATGTAAACACCGTTTGCCTTCACGCATGCGCGGATCGACGGGTGTAAAAGCATTTCCGGCTAATTTATGGCAGCCGGCGCCGTCCGTCGACGATGAAAATGCGCCAGCGTTAGCGATTTATCATTATGCAATATGCTGTTACAGACGGTATGTCGATAATATGCAAATTCTTGACAGAACGGTAGATTTTGAACGTCATCTGGAACGAAAAAAACTTACTCGACGGCTTAGACTTTACGGCAGACCACACCAAACGTGGACTATCTTTTATGACGTATGAAAACTTACGCAGTAGACGCCCTCTCCCTTTACCATCTTTTTTGCAGTTTCTTTTAATCCCTTTTCAGTCCACATGGCCTTCTCTTATCCTTAAAATTTATACACCTTAGAGCAGTTCTGTAGAGCAGAGATGCTGCCTGCAACAAAGCAGATTTCGATCTACTTGAAATGAAAGTAGCCAAAATTTTTGGCCGATTTTTCGTTTTAACTGTCGTGCCTATCTGTTGTCTGTCACATATGTATTGTGGCTAAACAATACGTTTTACGGGGAAAGTGTTTGAACAAGCAAATAGGATTGTTCGACGGCTACCCATGTGTGTGGCGCCGCTACGTGGCAGCTGCGTTTTTCGTTTGTCCGACGAATTTGTATGAATACTGCGGCCGTACGCGTTTCTGCTTGCTGAAAGTATGACCGCGTTCTAGCTTGTGGTTTCTGGAGTAGAAGGTTCATGTTGTTTTCCAGTTTGCCGAGCCCTCGTGGAATATTTCACTTGGAAAACCTGCTTTGTGCTTAAGCCTAGCTAGACTGTTGGCCGCGGCCATGTTCCGTGTGTCCTACATGTTCAATCATGCGTGAACAAGTCTACAGTCGTGGTCAGCTGCTGGGGCTATGGTTGCAAGCCGAGTACAGCTTCACTGATGTCACTCGCCGCCAGGTGTGGTCTGCGAGGTTTGGGCGTGAGAGGTCCAGGCCCCGCGGCCGTTGCGAGGACAACACCAACTTGCAGCCGCTGCCCATCGATGAGCTGATCGACAACTTGACATCTTGACATCGTCTTGCCGCTGTAAACTTGCCGGATGACCTGCGACGTTTGCCTGAGATGCCGTTCAGATGTGGATTGTGTGTGGCGCCGCTACTTTGGCAGCCGCGTTTTCCGCGTGTCTTGGACGTTCGTCAGGCCACCAGACATTGTCGCACGCGACACACTGTCGTATTTTCCAGACAATCATACATAGTTTGTCGTGACTTGCGGTTTTATTTGTGGACCTTGAGGTTTTTTTTAATTTAGGCTACGTTAAAAAAATCGTTCTGTAATGTTATGTACCCTCTGGTACCAAGTTGGATTCCCTTCAGACCTTATAATCTCCGTTTCCCAAACGGGCTGTTATTTATTAATAATAATTACGACATAGCGCTTAACAGGAAAACCAAGCGTAACGTCTGTTATACTAGCGTCGAGTGTGTAACATAGCGTGTATGAAACTGTAGTCATCTCTGGGTATGCCTAATCGCTTTTTCGTCGTGACCGAAAGTTGGACGCCGGCCTTCGGACATAGGCGGGTATGGTCGACTTTCCCTAGCGACAGCTGGGTTTCTTGTAGACTAGTTTTCGGTGCAAAATACATATGTTCTGGGAGAATGTGCTTGCGTTTAATGGAGAGATTTAAAAGTCTCACGCCACTCATGTTTCGGACGCCGCTGTCTGTTTACAAATGACCGCAGTCAAGTGAACGTAATAAAGCACCTAAAGTGTATACATAGTTGTCTCCTCGAAACAACAGTGCTACTGCTGTATGCAGAATCCAGATGTATCCACCGGGAGACGACAAAAATACGCCACGACCACGCACTCGCTGCAGCCTTTGCGTGTTTCCGGTTGAAGATTATTACATTAATTGGTTGAATAACGGCGAATGTGGGAAGCAATCATACGCCTACGCCGAATGAACGGACGCTCTCACAGACATTCACTATCTCGGTAGACAGCCGGTACAGAAACTTGTTCCCCGGACACAAAAAAACAGTCCCTGGGACATGTCTGTCTTTCAAGTGTTTCGGGTGACTACAGAATCTTAAAGACACGAATTTGTGCAGCTCTCTGCTCTAAATCCTTCGTCCTAAGCCTTCAGAATTTTCTCAACGGGTAGCTTATATTTGCGTGCAAATGAAGGAATATTCCGAAGAATATTTTCGCGTGTTGTTTGCGGCACACAATGACAACAACAGCTGGCAGATCACAATCGCGAAAACTTCTGACAACGACAAAAAGATTAGCAGAAAACATACCTTGCACCACTAGCGATAGAGTCACCGTCACATCAGTATAAAGGTTAAGGTCGTCTAAAACTGCTAAAGCCCAAAGACCACTACTTCAGTTTGTTGCGAACATCTCGACATGCTGTGATTATGCCGGCTTTGTGTCGTGCTGCAAATTGTTGCTGACTTGTTATATACAGCTTGTTGTCCAGAAAATAAGCAACACATTGATATAAGTGGAGTACATGCTTAAAGCTAAAAAAGCCTCCAGTTTGCACCAACTTAAAATCCACGAAATGCATACAACGCAAAGCTGTTGTACTTTTTGATGCAAATGACGCATGCAAGCGACGCAAAGAAAAAATACGCATAAACGCAACATACATGTACGTACACGGCGCGAGAAACGCAACGACCAAAACGCATGGACAGACGCGGTGTCTATTCTTGCGCTGCGTTTGTTGCGTACGTTGCGTCAGCTGCGTTGCATTGCGTCCGTTGCTTGCGTTGGGTAAAAATTTAGACAAAGTTTTTCATACCTCGATGACGAGTAAGCCGAGCAGAGCGATACTGGCGTAGTGAAGCGCATGCGCAAGGTCGGCGTTTGGCGACTCGTCTTGATTCACTGTCGCCCGTGTGCCGTTCGCCCTCTCCTTCCTGGACGTTCCAGATCCCCCGGAGGCAGTCCCGGTCGCTTTTTCACGAATGGATAGCCAGGCTGAGTGGCCTGGAGGCTGTCCCGGTCGCAGAAGGTAACGTCCCGCTACCGTCTCGAGAGCTCTTCTGACCCCGGCCGAGAACGGTGAAGTTGGCTGCTAAACCTCCAGGTCCGACCCGATTGGGAACGTCCGGGTGCGGATGCTGGAGGAGATGAAGAATGTATTCGACGTCGTCGCCTTGATAACCGCCGAGCCGCGGCGCCTCCAAGTCCTTGATGTAGTCGACTAGTGACGACAGCTGCAACTCGCGATGCTGCAGTTTCTCTGCATAAACATGCGCGCAGACAAATTATTTTCGTTTTAACCACCCGGCTGTTGTCCGTTTAAAAACGCTAAAA
>Ga0209367_1013896_pt1 | contig 10293 bp, 7 predicted proteins | sample WorMetLIZISLAND2_FD_187412 | JGI IMG/M metagenome (GOLD analysis project Ga0209367, IMG submission 187412) | Marine gutless worms symbiont microbial communities from Max Planck institute for Marine Microbiology, Germany - Olavius geniculatus... ...
GACATATAGTCTCATTAATAAGTGTGCCAAAAATTATTATAATCGAACATTCATTGTTCAAGTTATTGCAAAAAATGTAGTCACATGCTTTTTTTGAGACACAGTGTAGTAAAATGTCTAAAATCCCCGCTCAAAGTCTTATCGAGTTACGAGGAAGCGGGCGACGGGTGGCTATTAGGAGAGGTGATAAGTGCAGTCGACGGTTCTGATTTATTCGACCAATAAGTGGCGACGAATACATAATGTGGCATAATCGACACCGGGCGAGGATAATGCGTGATCTATTCGCTCGGCGGCGCCTATGAAAAATTCATCCACAGCATCCCGTACATGCACCGATACAGTGGACCGACCGGGTGGCGTTTTATCTGAATTAGATGGTTGATAAATCATTGACGCATGCGTGCGCTGTTCACGTCGCCATATACATCATCTCGCAACGTCTTAGTATACAGGGTGGTCCAGATAATAAAACTCCAGCTTATGCGTCACATATAAGCATTTTTCACACATTTATTAGGTAGTTTTTTTAAATTTTACAAAGTAGTCTAGTGACACCTAATTAATGATCACCTTTATTGCGAATTTTTCACAAAATGCAGTACTGAAAGAATGTTGATAATCTTTCGATATATTTTACGAAGACTTCGACAGAAATTGTAGGCTAACTTTTTGGCCAACCCTGTACAGTACATTGTGTCTCAAAAACCAAATGCCTGTTACATTTTCAAATAACCTAAGTCTTTAACAATCCTGGTTCAATGTCAACGAATTTTGGTACAGAAAAATCGTCGTCTTATCAGCATTTAACATTACTTATTAGTTTGTGACAAATATTAAGAACAGAGCCTGACGAAAATATTTTTCCGCAATTGCATAAACTTTAGGGCTAAAACTCCCACTTTTGGCAAAATTGGGGGCGCAATTAAAATTCTGAACGCCTATAGTTTTATCTGTCGAGAATTTGGCAGCTATCTGTCGGAAAATTGCAACTTTTTACGCGCGACAGCAGAATGCTTCGCGCGTCTTAGCCATCGCATAGGCGTCCGTCCGTCTGTCCGTCCGTCCGTCCGTCACACCCTGGCACTATATCAAAACGGTGCAAGCTAAAATCACAAAATTTTTACCATGGGCTGCCACAAGGTCTCTAGTTTTTTGTGACGAAATTTCGTGCCCCTGCGTGCAGGGTTCCCCTCGAACTAGGGCGTCAAAGAGGGGTACCCCCGCTAAGAGACGTTATTTTGACCATATTGGCTCTTCTAGTGTGAATACGGTTGCAGATAGGTACACACTTTTTGCTTATCATAACAAGCACTGGCCATGGGCTTTTTAGTTTTATTAACATCAATGACCTTGAACGACCTTGAACCCTCCAAAAGATTTTTTGTGAATTTTTCGCAATTTTTTGATGCAGTACATATTTCAACACTGAATTGCGACTAAATGGCTGGAGATAGACCAAGACAATTTGCGTACGAAATTTTCAGCATTCAATGTAGATTTTAGCAGTCCAAGTCCCGATCCCCTAGATTGAAGGAGGCTGGCGCAGGCGGGCGTCAAAGACAGCTATCCCCTAAAAGTTAGAGCGATACTAACAAGCGTGACATTTGTGGCTTAAACATATTCTTTTACAGTGTTTTTACTTTTTCATTTACTTATTTATCATAAAGCAGAATAATGTCATGTCAGTTTTTTTTCGTCATAAAATGACCTAGTCGCAATACAAATGATGTCAGAATGAATACTGTCAGCCAAATGTAGACGACGTACAAGGGTAGTTTACTAACTTCAGTTGCATGTAAATTGCGATAAACATAATGGCTTATGTCAACAGCACTGCAGTTGCAATTCTTTATGGTGCAAGCCGTTAATTACCCAGTGATAATTGTCAAAATAAAGTGCAAAACCTTAAGTATCACAAATAGAAAGCGCTTACCATGGTGCGAGTTAATTAATCTGTATAATTTTGTCAATGTGTTTTACCATACGTCACGTCTTTAGAGTCTCGGGAGCTTCAAGGTCTCGGCCAGCGTCTGGGAAGCTGCAACGTCTCGTCTCGGTCTTGTCTCGGTCTCGGCTCAGAAGGTTTCGTGCATATCCCTGCAACCTGCATATGAAATTTTCAGCATTAAACGTAGATTTTAGCAGTTTAAGTTTCGACCCCCTAGGTTTAACAAGGCCGGTGTAGGCGGGCGTCGAAGACGGCTACCTCCCAAAAAGTGGTTATTTTCCCGCCATTGGCTAGTATATCGTGAAAACAATTGCAGATAGGCAGAAACATGCTGCTTATCATAACAAGCAATAGTGACAATCTTTTTATTGGTGCGAACACCGATGACTTTGAATGACCTTGAACTTCTAAAATAAGGGTTTTAGAGTTTTATTTGCAATTTGTGGTTGTGGCGTAGTTTTCTAGAGTGAATTGCGTCGAGGTGGATAGAGATAGATCAAGACAACCTGCGAATAGGAACTGCTAAGGCTGTCGCGCGTCTCATAAGCTTCGCTCAAATTACTTGCTGCTTCCGCGATGCTTTTTTAGCTAACGACGCCGCTGGTGGGTGGACTTGTGGATTTGAGTGATGACTAGTCGACAGAGGGGCGCTAGTGACCGCAAGCTGTCGCATAGACGGTCTGACGACCTGAGTGTACGGACATATCCCCCTCCTCGGACATAACCCCTGAATACAACCTTCCCCGGCCACTAGTTTTGGTTTTAACAAAAGTCTTGCTTACGTTATTGATGCACGATACCCGCTGTTATCGGAGGGGAAAAGGAGTTCTGTCCTAGATGAGGGTATCATTTGTGGCACCAAGGGGGGCAAATGGCTGCCCCTGTGCCCTTGGCCCACCAGATACCCGCAGTTGGTTGTGCTGAAGTGTTTTCTGGTAAGGGTTCTAGAATTTTTGATGCAGACAACGACTGAATGTGGTCGTCATTAAATTTGGTCCGCACACCAATTTTTATTACCTTCTGCCTGTGCTCCGGCCTTTGCCCCCACGTTGCCTCCTCCCAGCTTCAGATTTCTGGCGCCGCCAAAAAGGATGTTGGGAGAGAAGGGGAGTTCGGTTTTTCTTTTCTGGACGTGATGCCTCGTCGTCATCGTCAATGTGCGGTGGTCCTCATTACTGCTACTGCTGCTGTTACACCACCGCGCCTCGCCCCACCCCGCCGTCTCTCCATCCAATTTATTGTGGGTCGCGTGGTCTGCATTGCTTATTCATTTCATTGCGAGGAACGACCGGCGCACCAGACGCTAACGTAACAGTGCGGGGGCATATCCATGCTTCGGCTCTGACGTAATGATCTCCGCCAAGTGTATCTAGTGAATGGAGCTAAGAGATAATGTGTTCACTTAATTTATCGTTTTGTGTGTCTTTGTGTGTGTCTGTGCTCAGCGGCATCATAGTGATTCAATATGCAGCAGCGCCGGCATGACGTTATAATAGCAATGACGTCATTACATCAGCAGCAGATAGTGTGTTGTCTTGGAGTAGTTGTAACTATACTGTAGGATATTAACATGAGGGAAAAAAGTAATTGCAGTTAATCATGTTAACTAACAAATTCACAAAATGCGTTTAAATTACATTTTTGTAACTAGTCTAAAAAGCTCTCATGAGAGTGCAAATTTTCGTAAAGTTAATTTTTTGATTGGAGTGAGATTATGGACAGTTATAGCACTGCAGACACTGTGGTGAAAGAAAAGAAGACGGGTAGGTGAGAAATAATGTCGTTGGTCCCCGGCCCGTCACCGATGCCCGTATATTGCCCAGTAATCAGTTTCCGTCACTGGAAGTGCGTACTTGCAGCATGACATGGGCGGAGCCCGGGCGTTTTGCACGGGTAATGTCTCGATATGTCGGTTTCAACAGAAATTAGTTTATCCAGAGATGTGCACAAGACCTATTCAGCCGAGACCGAGACTAGACATGAGAGACCGAGACCACATCCCCGAGGCCATCATTTACAACGCCATAGCCATGGCCAGTAATCTTCGAAACTAAAACCAAGACCACTAAGTAGATAATTAAAATAAGTATGACAATTTTATGCAGCGCATTAAAAGCCAACTTAATCTTACTTATAACGCAGTGAACCGTAGATGCTCAGACGAACATAGTTTCAATGCCTTAGTTTTAGTAGATATATCGTACAAACACCAGAAAGTCATTGCACAGATGACATTCATTACAAGTGACTAAAAGCCAAGACGCCGAGACCAAGGCCACGATCTTTTTATTTCAAGCTGTTCTCGCGGTCGAAGGCAGTTCTCGAAGACTCCATTTCGGACTTTTCCCGAGTGTCATGGAACGTGCATGTCCTTCCTGAATAGATGCTCGTGCGTTTGTGATTGTGAAAAAAATGTGATTTCCATTCACCCCTACGTACAACAACAACGTACGCGACGCAATATAAGCTGCTGATGCAACGATCGCTTCTGTCATCTCATCTCGGCCGTTACGTGAGCTGCCTTCGTTACGTTTGTTGCGTACTTATCTTGCGTTCGTTGCGTTCGTTGCGTGCGACGCTCTGAATGGAACCCACGCAATATTGCTGCTGTGTGTTAGCTTTGTGTTAAGGCGTATTCAGAGCGACAGAAATAAAAATGAATAAACTGAAATCTATTGGTTGGTTGATTTTATTTCCTTATAGTTCAGTTCAACTCGTGCCAAAAGCGAGCTCGGTTTAGTTTATTTCATTTCTGTCGCTTTGAACACACCTTTAGACATATTCGCTAAAGCAGACACGCCCCGCCCACCCGGCCTTCGCCATCGATTACCGGCATTTAGTGACACTCCGTGGATCTGACAAATCCTACATATCGAGGCGCGTTCGTTTGCCTGGAAGAAAGAAAAAGCCCTGCACGGGATAGCCTGGCAGTGGGCGGTGGCATTTCATTCACATACAAATCAGCTTATGTCATTCATTGCAGTATAGGGTGGCATTGGTGTCGCGTCAATATTGTATGTCGGTATAACAGACCCGATATGAAATTGTTCGCAATGTAGCCATGAATTAGTGATACACGAACCGAACAATTTGTCACCCGCGGATAGCACAGGGTGCGCAAAATCGCACTATTTTATTAGCTGACTCTACTAACGGTCGCGCTTATAGTACGACCTGTCGTCCGTCCGTCTGAATGTCGTCTATAACATATGTAAGTGGTGGCCACAAACTTACTTTACATTCGAGCTCATTACTCGACACACTTAATGCTAAAACGGACAAAATACAGCAAAAATTTTTTTACAAGAATTCAACATGTAGTAAGGTATGACAAAGAATAGGATGTTTTATCTGTATTCGGTCAGCAGTGGTACCCATAGACATGGTGATGGCAGGTTCCTATAGGCTGTCAGTAGAAACCGTGTCGCTATCTGCAGCGGTTTGGCCGTGAATTGGCAACACAAGTATATTTGGGGGCGTTGCCAGATGTTTACGTTGTATCGGACCAAATCACTACTGTCCGCGGAAACAACCACAGTATCGTTTTCAGCTGAGTTGTTTTTCTCTGTGAACACGATCGACTTATGAACCGCTGCACTGGCTTGATACAACTTTGCATAAACATGTACCTTGACGACTTCTAGAAGCCTAATGAATATCAGCGGTTCATAAGTCATCGCGTTGATAGAGCCTCGAAACTGAAAACAATACTGCCGTCCCATTAAATACTCGACATGCTGCATCGAGTACTGTAAAGTATTCCGTGTTTGCCCAGCACTATTGTACGGCCGATGTCAAGCTGTACAGAGCAAGCAGATCGTTCGATGAAGCTGGGTCGATTGACATTGACTGAGTCTGACTGGCTGGGCTTGGATCAATATGCGCTGTCAATGACAGGTCACTCACTAACTGCGGGTGACGAGTGACTGGCGTTACTACAATCACAACGCACACGGAACCAGTTGCTGCGCGCATTCTCGCCCGCCGCAGTTCTCCGTCTTTCTTCGTGTCCTCCACGGTCTGGACAGTCTACATCATCTCAGAGGACTGCCACTCGCGGGTCCCCATCTGGCACCGTGTCGTCACCGCTCATTCTCTCTATCACTCGCTCCAGCCAAGTGACCCAGCTTTTAAACGGACTTTTACAACTTTATGCTATTCGTCGTGAGCCACCTCGCCTACCGGCGACTGAAATTTTCAGCAAATGTAGCTGCAAATGACAGACTAGAAAATAAAGGATTTGAAAATGACAATAGTTTTGAAGACATTTTATTTACCCCTTCTGCAATCCAGACGGTGTTGCTTGAGTTCAATTAGTTCGACCGAAACGACAAATTTTTATTTTTTAAAGCAAATCTGTTATAAAGACAAATGTGAGTAAATGTTTAGCAATATCTCTGATGTGCACGAATATCTCGCTACACGTCGGTCGGATGCGAGACTGGCATTTGCTGCGGGACTGCTGTGATATTGACGTCATCAATAATCTGAGGCGGCGTTACGTCACGTATGACGTCATCGGTGACGTCAGATATCAAGATGGTGGCATACGACGTGGAACGGATCAATCTGTCAATCATATGACAGACAAGCTGCTTGCTGCAATAACGTCGAAACTGGTGTAGAGATGAAAAGATTAATTGGCTGAGTCCGTATTGGGAAAATCGGGAAGAGAAAGGGGGAGCTAAACTTAATTCGAAATGAAATACGTGAGCACTTCTCATTTGTAGTCAATAAATGCTATTAGGCGTGAATATTAAAAGTATTATACTGGAACACTTGGCATTTATTTGGGTGTTGACTGAATGAAGTTGAAAAATCTGCTCTGCAGCCGCCGCCGGAAACTGTTGGCGCCGCCCCGCCGCCAGCCGAATTTTATTGCAGCCAGCTGAAAAAGAAGTCACTTACCGGTATGCTAAGATATCACAGTTTTAAACTATTGGCATCTAGTTAAATTTTATTTCTCTCAAGACGTAGGAAACGTGACGCAACCCATGGTACAGGTCCGTAACCATGATTCATAATGAGGATTCCAACAGACAAGCCTGAGCAAGCCTATGGCATAGTGGCATAGCCCCTGGTCAGCGGGTCAAGAGAGGAGTAGCAATCCAACCTGTTTTACTAATTAAACCACACTCGGCTCGCAGTAGCATTCTTTCCGTAACTTTTGGCTGTAATCGTGCATCATAAAGCAAGCGATGGTGCAGTCTATGAGATCGAAGCGTGGTTTAGGTCTAAGTACGTTACACCACTGTCTGGAATGGAAAAGCTCGTACTGCGTACTCGCTTACCCACTCCGGCAATGATGTAACCATACAGCATTGAATAACCAGTTCGCAGTGAAAAAAAACTGACAGGAAATAGGATCAACCGCACAGCACGGAGAGGAGGGAGACAGAATGATGGAATGGGATGGGCAGTGGCCAGGGAGGTGACAGACAGGTTAACGAAGATGGAGCGTCATAAGCTTTCAACACGTATAGCATCTACTGCTGCTGCTGCTGATGATGACGATGATGATGATGATGATGCACAGCTTGCAAGATATCACACCCAGTAACCGCCAAAGCGGGTAATAATCGCTTCCCTGTCTTCCTATCCCTCTTCTTCACATACGCTACTTTTTGCTTTTTCACTTTCCTTTCCTCCTTTTTCTTAGTAATATAGAATCCCCTAGATTCAGTTAGAAGGCTTGGGTCCGACGGGGTCTAAAACGGAGCTCCAGCCGAAATTGAATATAGTTTATTTCGGCCAAAGTATGACATTTCGTGGCAACAATTTAAATTTGTCTTGGAGAATCGGCTGACAAATTCAGTGCAGCTTGAGCATCACAGGCAAAGTGGGACCAAAATGGGAGACATTCATCGACGGCGGATGATAATAATTGACTTTGCTCGGATGAGCGGGTGACAAGGTCAAATTGCAAGTGTCACGAACTCAATTCGAGTGATTTGGCAGGCCTGCAAGCGTGCTGACATGGAACGGAAAAAACGCTCATTTCAGTGCCGCAAACAACCTATTACAACTGCTTGGATAAAGTACTTTTCTTGCGTCAGCTGCATACGTTCCATTTGTTGCATTTTCTTGCGTGCGTTGCGTCGGCATTGGTTATGCGTCACCCTGTGTTATAGTGCCAAGGTGCGCGGTTTATGGGGCCATTCCGTGACAGAAGCAAATTGGATGTACTGCGCATATATGCACTGACGTAAATAGTCAGCACGCGTGCAGCAAATTGAGCAACGGTCCTTGAGGGATCTCCCAAGAAAATCATCTGTGCACCTACCCAATCGAAAGCAGTGGTGCCGTGGCAGGAGGGGGGCAGGCCCCCTCAATTTTAGATAGAAAAATAACGAAAATTGCCAATAACGAAAATTGATAAATTCGTTAACGAAAACGGCAACGATAACGAAAAATAATTCAAAGACGATAACGAAAATGACAGCGAAAAAATAAATCATGACGAAAATCGCACTGCTTCGTAGTTTTCGTTGTCGTTAACTGGATCATCACTAGGGGCTCATCTCGACTGGTCTGTGTAGGTCGTCGGGCATGGCACTGGCTCGTCCCGTGGTCACCGGTGCATCGCTGGTAGCGCCGTTATGTATAGGACACCAGAGACCGGTTTGCCGTCACACAGCCTAGCCTGGTGTGTGCAACGTCAGAATACCGCTTGGATAGACCATGACGTAGAACGTTACACAATCCACAGGGACCGGTTTGCCATTATAATGATTTCATTGCACACCGACGGACGTACATACTGCATACTGTATACGGCTGAAGAGCGGTGCTTTCATCCAACGCGGCAACGCAACGCAAGCAACTAGAGCAACGGACGCAGCTAACACAACGGCCAAAACGCGACGATAGAATCGGTCGTTGCGTCCATTGCGTGCGTTGGGTGAAAACCGTGCTTTTTCTTATTTTGAATTATGCCTTATATTATATAAGGTAAGAAAAAACGTTTGTCTGAAAATAGAACCCCTAGGCCACATTTTTGCTGCTGATAGCATGTGTCGATCATCTTTCAAAGTTCCGTGGCGTGCTCCGAAAGACGTACGATTGACAAAGCACAGTGCGTAGTCACACATAAAGGTCATGTAAGGTCGATGGTATTCGTATCAATTGAAAAGGTTTGTGCGATTTCCTGTTAGTGATCAATAACAACTATGGCCCTTATCTGTCACCGTTTCTGAGATACGACGACTTATCGGTGAAAAACGCCAATTTTCTATACCTCCGCTGTTCTACCCGAAGCTCGATGGTGTTGCCCTTAGACTAGATCACTGAATTTTGGCGCGCGAAGAGCTGAGCCACTGGCCTAATTAATCGTGTCGTACAACTTGAGGTAGCCCAACCTATGATTAGCGTACGTCCGATCACCGTCACATCAGACAGACGGACGGACGGACAGACACAGACAACGTACGATAGCATTACCCGCAAGTGCAATAGCATGGCGCAGATAAAAATGATCCCGGAATTGCACGCGGTCGTCGTCTGTCGTTTTTCGCAGCGCAAGCGATTTCGCCTATTGCGATACATTTCTCCATAGCGCGATCTGTCGTCTGTCACACTTGTCCACTTTGCTTGAATCATTCGATAGATGTAGAAGGCAATTGGCTAGTAAACTTGTGGGGTCCCAGAACGCACTGTGTCAGATGGGAATTCCTGACTCTCTCGGGAAAGACGAGATTTGGAGGTCAAACCCCCTAGAAAAATTTACAATTGCTTCCCACTTTGAAAAAAAACGATTTATGATTCACGAGGTAGCAGTATCGATCGGCGATTCTGCCTTTCACCATATTAATTTGTCGGTTATTACTCACAAAGCAAATACGTTGCTCTACGAACGGCAACGAACGTTTTTCACAACGTTATCTATTATATACGATATATTATATATCTATTATATTATATACAGGCAGGCTACTGCTGCCTGCCACCTAGCGACTTACCAGTTGCACTGGTGATCAATTACTTGGCGACGTTCTGTGTGGATGCAGCATAGACTATTTATGTCAAGTGACTGTCAGAGACCATTGATAAAGCGCTTTTTCCATCGAACGCAACGCACGCAACTACGCAGCAAACGCAAGAAAAGTAGCCTACGCAACAAACGCAGCTGATGCAATGGCCAAAACTTAAGAATAGAAGCGGTCGTTGCGTAGGCTGGGTCAGTTGTGTTACGTCCGTTGGGGCGACTGAAAACGCGAGACTGGAAAACCCGGCACCAAATCGCAGGGGTGGAAAACGAAGGAATAAATTGTATGGACAGCCAATGGGACAATTTTTGCAATTTATTGAAATAACAGTAAGTCTTATATTGTAATTCATATTTG
>Ga0209367_1013900_pt1 | contig 10291 bp, 5 predicted proteins | sample WorMetLIZISLAND2_FD_187412 | JGI IMG/M metagenome (GOLD analysis project Ga0209367, IMG submission 187412) | Marine gutless worms symbiont microbial communities from Max Planck institute for Marine Microbiology, Germany - Olavius geniculatus... ...
GGGTAGGGGGTCTCCGTCTCCTCGTCGTCGTCGTGGTGGGAGTGGTCGGTGTGCGTCTCCGCGGCCTGGTCGAGTCATCCGTGTCGTCCGTGTCGTCCGTGCTGGGCGTAGGTCGACGACGTCGCCGGGTAGTTGGCGTCGGACGACGTTGACGGCGTGTGGTAGTCACCTCCTGCCTGGCCGGGGTGTAGCGTGGAGCTGAGATGGTTGACTTGGGACGTGGTGGTGTGTTTCGGATCATTGTCGTGCTCTGCGTGGTCGTGGTCGGCGTCAGACGCAGACGCCTGGTCGTCTTGTCGTCGTCCTCCACGTTCTGCGGCCGGCGCTGAGTGGACGGCGTGTTTCGCGTGCGCACTGTGCTCGTTGTGGTCGTCGGACGAGGAGGAGTGTTCCTGTATCCTGCACGCGACACACACAAACAATCACGCTATACTATGTGAACACAGCAACTATACAGAAGACGACGATTATGAACACAGGCGTTGCTTGGTGGCGTAATGGCAAGGTGCCGGACTTACGATCAAGAAGTTATGAGTTTCACTCCCAGCCGAGTTGCTATCAAGTTTTTAGTACTTGAATGGGTGACTGTCTGTCTGCGAACAGGTAAATTATTTCGGTATATAACAAACCACCAAGCTCAACTCAGCCTTTCATCTCTAACGGGTAATAAAATCAAATACCGGTCTGTCTGGTAGGCGTGCTCATTTGGGTGATCCCATACGGCACGTGACTCATAAATCGAAATGCACGGTTTTGATGTTGAGGAAGTGAAAGTTTATTTTTCATAACCAAATTAAAAGTGACATCACAAGAGTTGATAATACAAGATTGAAACTCATTTTACATGATTTCCCCAATACTGGTATATTAAGAAGCTCGTTGTCGGTCCTATGCTCTGTCGGCAATCGGCCTCGATTTTCGGCCATTCGGATCTTGTATTATCACCGCCTCCCCCCTTTTGCAATTTTCATTTTCCCTTCTGTTTCGAAGACTACAATCATAATTATGATTAGCAATTGACGATCGATTTTTTTCTGCCACATCTGCTCAGTTTCTACATCTGGGTGTGTACTTATACGCGCGTTTCGTCAACTTTAAGCACACAATAATAACTGATGATGACTTACTGCGCTGTGCATTCTGTGCATGCAGATTCTGAAACAAGCAAACACACAAACACGTCAATCGGTATGATTAAAATGCATTTAAATGAAGCCGCTTGTTGAAGAAATGCAACGGTAAGTGTTCTGTCCGCATCTTCGGCAATTTATGTTAGGTTTGCAAAAAAAGTCGACCTAAACAAAAACGGGTAGGACCGTACAAGTACTTTTCATGAAAATTGTTTTATTTTAAACAAAAGAAACTATTGCATTGTTTCTTTCTTGTTTCACACAAAATATGTCAGATCTTGTTCTTGAATTATACAAAAAAAACTCATCGTAGAGTCATTGCGTGGCATTCAGGCGGTAAACTTCCGTAAGAAGCAGCAGGCTTTTCCTGGTATGGAATTCCATAAAAGAAAAGGAGTCATGACTCCCAACTCCTAACATTTCTGTGTGTGTCACAATCGCACGCTGCAATAAAATACAGGGAAATACTGAAATACTTTTGTTTTTATATCGTCAAAGTGAAGGAAACGTTTTTCGCCCTTCAAGGGAGAGAGAACTAGTACAATTTGCGACCCAAAATTATATAAACTTTTTTCTTGCAGGTGCATTTTCTTCAGGCAAAAGATCGACGGCGTCTAGGGCATTGCCCCACATCTGACTAAAAAAGCTAGAAAGATTTACGGAAGTCTCCTTAAAACGAAAAAAAAGTACAAAATAAGGAAAAGAGAAAAGATTTAGAAGGGGCAAAGAACTTGTTTCAATTGCTAAATGGTTCAAACGCCCTTGCTAGAATGTGATCTGGCTTCCTGATTCCGCTGACAAGCCAGTGCCAGTGCTTTATCATGTCCAAACTTACGTACTGCGTGTAAGGTTATTTTTTTAGAGTTTCGTTAAAGTTGCAAGCATTTTTCTGGCGCATAGAAAGCTGAGCGTTCAGAAAGCCCAGCCCAAGTGTACGCCGTGGTCAAATGTAAACTTTCATATACGCCTGCTGGTGCGCGTCACGCTACGCTGGTTTCAGAGCTTGCACGAGCTGCGTGCAGGGCGTCAAATATGACGGCAACACTTAGTTGTGACTCATCTCACGATTATATTCATTGCAAGCCGTTGATAAATGTGTACAATGCATGATTAGTCGTGTACAAACCAGAACTAGTAAAATAGACTGAAAAAAACTTAAGTTTTAAAGGTTTTTTTCAGAAAAATCTAAAAAAACCCAAAATTCAATTTTTAAGTTTTATAGGTTTTTTGTTTGTTGTAAAATTTATTACGCATCATATTTTTCATATTTTTCATATTTATGCTTATAGACTACTTTATCTTGCTATAACTTATAGGAAACTATGTGATTATGTGACGGGACAGCTAGGTTGTATTTGTAAGATGTTTTCCTAGGTTGCGAATTTGTGTACGGTGTTCATTGGAACACTAAACCCCCTAAAAACTTTTAAAACTTTTAACAACTTTAACCCCCCCCAAACTAAAACTCAACAATTTTCTTCAAAAACTTAGGTTTTCCTGTTTTGGTACAAACTAGTTGAGATAAACGTAGTTTCGATCTATATGGTAACGGAATATCGCCAACAATTTAATACAAGTAATCTGCTCAAAGATCACGTAAAGCGTGGCAGCATCAGTGCTGCCGCTTGTGAAATCAGTGTACGAGCCGTAGGCCTACAGCGTGCAATAAAAATGTGTTTTTGATAAAATACCCAAATTTGAGGCCTTCGTACAGAGGACTCCTTAAATCGGAAAGGTAAAAAACTCAAACGGTTAAAATCTACGTTCTGTGCTGAAAAAGCCATATGCAGTTTGTCCTGGTTTTTCTATAGTAATTTCGATGCAATGCACTGTCAGAATATGGGTCGTAGCCTAAAATTGCAAAAAAATCATTACAAACTGCTTTATACACTGTGTCTCAAAAACATTTCCGACATTTTCGACTGTAACTTGAAAACCAATCATCAGATTTTAATAACTTGTAAAACCAATATTCCTGACACAGCTTGCCATCAAATGATTGTTTATTTTTCCACCTCACTCAATGTATGCTTCTGCACTACCTAGAGAAAGCAGATCAAGCGAAATATGTGTTGAAATAAACAGAAAACCTTAAAAAACATCCCCGACATTATCGATCATAACTTGAAGAATTATTAGCAGATTTTAATAATTTTGCAGAAATATTTTTGACTCTACTGGCTATTAAATAAGTGCTTTAGTTTCCACGTCACGCAACGTCTGCTTTTGCACTACCTGGGGAAAGCAGACCAAGCATAATACGTGTTAAAATAAATGAAAAAACGTCAATAAATTCCATCTATCCTGATCTGTGGGCCGGTCTATTACAAGGTTTGACTGTCATGCAGCAGTGTGTCCACCAGGTAAAGTTTAGAAATGTTTGTAAAGTCAAGAAGTAACTGGTACAGCCTGGATTGGTCTGGAGCAGAACTTCATCGATACTGCTGTCAATGAATGGAGAAAGCGTCTCCTTGCCTGTGTTCGCATAGTGGGCCAACACTTCAAGCAATTTTACTACAGGCAGTTGAAAAATAGACAACTGAATGAAATGTCAGCCAAAGTGTCAAAAATGTAAACAAAATATGTTTTTCCGCGTTATGTTAATTAAGCAATCGTATAGCATTGGATAAAAAGTGATATTTCGCTGGTTGTGTTTTCCCTAAGTAGTGCAAAAACAAACGTTGGGTGAGGTGGAAAACTGAATGGTCATTTGATGGCAAGTTGTGTCATGAACATTTATACCAAAAATTATTAAAATCTGATAATTGGTTTTCAAGTTAGTCGAAAATGTCGGGAATGTTTTTTGAGACACCGTGTAGATTTCATGATCGTTCGAGGTCATGAATGTTGGTACACTTCAAAGCTTCAGCAGTGCTTGTTGTGGACTTATGGTAAGCAGAGAGTCTATGTTTATGTGCAGCCGTCTTCACACTAAATGTGATATGTCGAATATTTTGACGGGGTATACCTATATTTGTTGCCACCTACTAAGGACTCGTTAACCCCAAAGTGCCGAAATAAAAGTTGCAAAAATCTACGTTTAATGCTGAAAATTTCGTTATGATGTTGACTCAATTTATCTCCAACCATTTCGTCGCAATTCACTTTTAAAATGTACGTCGCAGCCTAAAATCGCAAAACAAATCATCAAGACTGCGTATTTTAAGGAGTCAAGGTCGTTCAAAGTCATCGATGTTAATACCCCCGAAAAACTCGTCCCCAGTGCTTGTTATAATAAACAGCAAGTCCGTGACTCTGTACCTGCTTGCAACCGTTTTTACGCTGGACGAACCAATAGCGTTAAAATAACTAGTTTTTAAGGGCTAACTCTTTTTGATGCCCTCGTTTAAAAAAATCCCTTCACCCAGCAACACAAAATTTTGTCACGAAAAACTAGTCTTTGCGGCAGCCTACGGTAAAAATTTTGTGACAACATGCATTGTGTTGATAGAGCAGGAAAGTGTGACAGACAGACAGACAAGACACCTCGACGATAGCTAAGGTGCGCAAAGCATTACATGAGGTCGCGCGTAAAAACGCCAGTTACGAGATATTGTACTGTAGATTTTTTTGTGTGTAAAGTATGTATTTCTTGATAATATTTCTTCTTTTCTGTTCACTTGTTGCAAAAAATACATGGGGCCAAAAGAGTGTACAACTACCGAAGTCAAAGTTATCATAAGCCTTTATTATGCATGCAATCGTTCGACTTTCTACCACGCACCGTTTTTGCAAAGCACATTGATGGACATTGATGGCATTTTTAGACAACTTTTTCATTAATTTGTGCGCCGTTCAATGTGGCGTTAAATGCACATGTGTTTTAGCACACAAGTTGCAATCTGATCAATATCTGTAGGCTATATTTCGCAAAAAATATATGAACATGAATAAATTTGCTATAGCACATGTAGCCATAATAATACAAATATAAATTCGTAATTAAGTAACAGTTTTTCCACCAATAACTCCGAGTGACTTTTGAAGATCATATTAATACTGGAAATCCTCACCCAAATTTAAAAACTTCCTCACTGGGCCGCAACCAGTTTACAAAATATCATCAAAATCAGTTTATAACTTTTGAGCAAACTAATCTAGTTGACAAGCTATAAACTGACGCAAAACATAATCTGTTCGCATCAACGGAAATAATGAATACTATTGGCTGATCTTTTAAATAATAGTAAATGTATAGCCTACACTGACCCTGGGGCAACAGAAACTGTTGCGTTGTGTAATTTAGCTGATTTATTTTTAAGAAACACGGTGGATTAATGTTAGTTGAGTTAATATGGTAAAATATAAACTCATTACTTAAATATAATTGTCAACAAGTTACTTAAAGAGATAACGTGGATCGATTATTATATAAGCACGAGATAACTCTCATTGAAAATAATCAGATTATTAAAATAAATTATATCGATTTTTACGTGTATTTACCGATGCAACCAGAAGCAGAAGCGCTATGACCAGCAACACCTTCATATCTGTCACAAAAACGTCACACACAACAGCTTATACATACACGTATCACAGTATACGTGCTAAATTAATAATATTTGCATTGTGTGTGTAATTATAATTTTTCCGTGCGGCGCTGAAATCGCGATCTGACGTCGTGAGACATTACAACGCGGCACCAGATCAAAAGGAGGTGTTTGGGCACGTTTGGGTAGAGTAATCCTATAGGTTGGGTTCTTTTTATCCAGATTTGACAGCGGCGCTTACAGTCGCCTGCAGTTTCTGCCTATTGTCAGCCATTCTGTCGGCGCTCATGCAGAGTCCCTACAGCCGCGTGTCGACAGCAGCAGCAGCAGCAGCAAAGACGAGGGCGAGGCCAGTCAGGCGCCCGTGCCAGCAGCGACGACGTCAGCGGCGTCGGAATCAGCATCAGCTTCTGACGACTGTTGTGAAGTGTGTCTCGTGGCGCCACGTGCTGGCTTTGCACTGGTGCCGTGCAGACATGTGCAGTGCATGTCATTTCACGAATTACGTGACAGTTAGTTTATTCAGTGTTTTTAGACTATTTCTTGTAAAAAAGCAAATTTTCAGGCGTTTTAAAGGGCCTGCTATTTTTGTTTGTCGGTCACATTTTCAGTTACTTGGCGACATTTTCTGTGGTCTCAAACCTTACAGTTGCCGCTGAATTCTCATGATATATGTTATGCTTTCGAATAAGCCTATAATAATAAATACTTCCGGTTAAGGTGGCCGGTGGCTACATTGTTTTTTGTAACGTAGTGTTTACTTGAGGACACTGTGTTCAGAAACTGTGCATTTGGAATTTAGTAAAAGTAAAAATGATGAACAATTCTTTAAACGAAAACCATAACTTTTGTGAGTGTCCAATGATTTTACATTTTACAATAAGACTGGCAAAATTGCAAGATTTTGTTATGCAGAATCTGGGGACGTGCAGTTCATGACGTGGAAATACGTGTAACAGACTTCATCTGCAACTATACAGAGTAAGCCGTAAAAAACCGTCCCCTACATGTCAGCCAATTATATCTTCCAAAAGTAATGTACATTTAAAGTGAATAACGCACGTTAAAATATAATAAATTTTAAGTAACATGTGCAAATTTCGTGCAAATATTTTCAATAATTTTGTAATGGGATATAATAAATGAAAGCAAGTTAAGCAACCCAACTCTACAGGAAACACAATGGAGAAAACAGTATAACGTCATTTAACGTACGAGGATAAAGCGTCGATCAAACTCGTTCGCCAACAAAAGGGATGGGGCGCTAAACGCATTTGTAAAAAAATTTCTTAACAAGAATTTGGCGGTCAGTTCTGTTAAAGATCTTCTGCGGAAAATTGACAAGACGAACTCGATTTCTCGAAAGGTCGGCAGTAGACGGAAGCGGACTGTCCGGACAACACAGAATATCGAGTGTGTAGCGGAGCTGATATGCAGCCAGGAAGGCAACTCTGGGTTTAGCAAAATTCCGAGAGATTTAGAAGAGCACATTGAACAGTTGTTTACTTGACTGTCTTGTTGTTGTATGAAGTTTTCGCTGTTTTACTAACACATACACGAAAGCACGTATTTCCATTTGTGTTTCACCTCTGTGATATAATACAGTTGGGGTGCTTTGACTCTATCGTATTATTTTTAATAACATTTTGACATGCTCATTAGATTTTGATATCAATATGTGCCAAAAAAACTAGCAATTTATATAGTGTGTCATTTTGTCCTTATAAATAAATGCAGTAGCATTTTAAGCAGAATAATATAAGGGACGGTTTTTATGGCCATGCAATCTGTACTTGTTGCATTTCCAACTCGCTGACGTTGTATAGGTGTGGTTGTCAATCAATCAATCAATCTTTATTTGTGTCAGGTAAAAAACCCATATCATCTAAGCCTAAATAAATAGTAAAAAGTAAAATAATATCTATGCATGCATGTTGTCTCGTATTGCAAATGTAGATTTGTCTAAAGGCGCGTACAGAGCAACACAACTGAACTGAACTGACCAATAAGCGAGCAGTAATGTTAAGTTCAGTTCTGGTATGTTTCTCTGTATGCGCCACGATAATCATAGACTTCCAGAGCTAAAAAGCAAAAATGATTGAGTGCTTTCCCTTCAATGTGGCTGGCTGTAATGTTTTAAAAAAAACCGCTTTCTTTTTTGAAAACAACTGATAAACGCTGTAACAGAAAAAGTTTTTTTATGTACATTATTTTGTGGCAGCCAGTATATGACATTAAATGGATAAAACAGTATAAAGAAAAAAAAGTAAGCCTATAGAAAAAAGTAGGTCTAGGTAAAAGGTAAAAAAAATATTATTTTTTTCCGGAGATGGCCGTGACAATAAAATCTAGAAACATAAAGTTAGTTTGTGTACTACCTGCGACGGCACTATCATCAACGAACGACGATTACGAGGTGTTCTGTTAACATCATCGCTAAGCCGAAGTCGCTGATGTGCGAAAAATCTCTCCGTTTATCCACGTTCCTTCATCGCGTGTGTACAAAGTTAATTCGCCACAGCAAACCTACACGCCGACAATCACCAAGGCGCGGTTGATCGAAAGGTCGCCGGGTTCAACCACTTATATCCAGCGTCAAATCGCAGTCCAGCGGCGACGGCACGACAAACGCTCCAGAACGTCTCCTTCGATCCGTTACATCGAAAAGCGGACACCGGATTTGAAGCGAGTAACGTTTCTGTTCCTCTGGCGCCGCTGCTGGCGTAGGCCTATCTATCGTGAACGCTATGGTGTACGCCGGTCGTCCGTGAAGCGGCCAGTTACGCCCATAATACGCCTTGTAGCAAGCAAAGCACAAGCAGCAGCGTTGAGTCGTCACGAAGGGCGTACATCTTCGTCGTCGACGTCGTCGTCATCGCCGAGCACCGTAGAGCAAAGATCACACAGAATGCGATCCGCCGACATTCCGCGATTTTTCCGACACATCCATATTCACGGACTAAGGTGGTGCAGCACCGCAGGTAGTAACTGCGCTGTTATTAGCTCGTATTATTATGAAATACGCGAATAAGTGTTCTCGTTATAAAAATGTCAGCTGCGGCAAGTATTGATTTAATTTTTTATATTGTTTGTCGTTCATATTGTCACTGTGGATAGTTTTATTTAAGAAATAGTTCAAAACCAATAAACATAAGTTATAAGTAGGCCTCCTATGTGCGTGCGTCGACATCTGCGGTCCGCTGATGTTGGTAATTTGACCACACCGAGAACGAAAACTATGGGCTACCGACGTTACCGTCCATGCACGAAGTTTTTGGACTGCTGGCCCATCAGCGTGGAACAGTTTGCCGCCGTAGCTAAGACTACATCATTGACTATTAGACAAATCGCCAGCCAGCTAAAGACGCCGTGTATCTACGCCGTTTATTACAGAGCGAAACGTGGCTGTACAAACTTCAAACTTGCATAGAAATTTTACCCTATCGCGGGCGTTTGCATGCACTGCGATAAAAAAAAACCACTATGTCGTATAGCCTACGATGTTTTACAGTTGCTGTAGGCCGTTTTATTTTGTCAGATTGCGTCGCATCATGTAGGTTACAAGAACTGTGTGAGTGGATCGGTAGTCTGCGTCTTTAGCATGCAGACCTGCGTGTTGGCGGTCGTGCAGGCCGTAGCAGCGCCGCGCATCGCTGCATTCGTTCAATGCTGGCGCTCTATGTCTCGACAGACACGCGCGCGCCGGCGTGACGCCTGCAACAGACCGTGTCCGGGCCGCTACAAGACCGGCTCCGTACGACCACCACGACAAAAAGCGACTGAAGAAAGAGAGCGTGGGGGAGAGGGAGAAAGGGAGGAGAGAGTTACAGAGTCAAAGAACGGCGACAGATGAGGGAGGTTCGCTGGGCGGCAAGGCGTCAGCACCGCGGGCATTAATATCTTCTCTGTAAACATTTAATCGCGTTTTTTATATAAATTAAACGTTGTTTTCTCTCACTGCGGTGATTTTCCTACATCAACTGTAGAAGTCAGACAAATTCGACTGTCATACTGCTATGTAACTGATATGCGCGTGTTCAACCCGTTTATGTTACACATTAACGTTTTGTTGTCACCTAAGACCTATTTGTAGCCAGAATCACGACATCGGACATCTAAGCTGCAGGGCTAAATGTTTTCAACGGCCCACATACAGAGTAGAATTTTCACTTAGTTTTATTTTGATCTAATTACTTTTTGCAAGTTACGTTTAGTATTTATATAAAATAAAATGTACTGATGTACAGAAAAACTTATCGATTTTTATTTAACATAGCTTACTTGACATATACTTGATGCGTCAACCGCCAATGTTTCATGGTAACCCTATCGAATTTTTTTGCCACAATGAAAAAACTAAATTTTGACATTGCTTCGTTTTTGTATATTATCTTAATTTTTACTAGTAGTCGTTTTGGTCGAATCTATTAAGCTTAGGCCTAGATCATTTTATAGCTGATAGCCAGCATAATGATTTGGTACCATGAATTCATCCGTTTTCTTTCGTGACCTTAGAACTTCATAGCTGGGTAAAGGTAAATGGTAAAGGTCGTCAATTTGTATAGCGCATCGTCGCAAACACGCCTCTAATGCGCTTTCGTCACTAACCAAAGCCGCCTGCCGCACGGCCACCGTGTGCAGCCTGCAGACACAGGCTGGCGCAGCGGC
>Ga0209367_1013903_pt1 | contig 10290 bp, 5 predicted proteins | sample WorMetLIZISLAND2_FD_187412 | JGI IMG/M metagenome (GOLD analysis project Ga0209367, IMG submission 187412) | Marine gutless worms symbiont microbial communities from Max Planck institute for Marine Microbiology, Germany - Olavius geniculatus... ...
CCAACTGGCCCATCACCGATGATGCGAGGCCGATTCGTCGAAGAATGTCAGTGTTGGAGTATCCAGTAGAGTCGACAGTGCTGCCCAAGTAGACGAACTTATCGGTGACCTCCACGGGGTGTCCGTCGACGGAGACTGATTGAGGTGGGAGACCATAACCAATGTTCTGTAATTTTGTCTTTTCCCACGGTGTTTGCGGCGTCGTCGAAACGCTTTAGTTCTGCCTGCCACCTGCCTTGATCCTGTGCAAAGAGTACCGCATCATCTGCATAGTCCATGTCAGTAAACACTGCCGCATCAAGTGTGATGCCAAGACTGCCAGAGCATCTGGACATGATCCAGTCAATTGCCAGGCAGAATAATGCTGGGGCAAGTACACATCCCTGCCGCACACCCGAGGAAGTATAGAATGCCTTTGACAGCCTTTTTCCAACTCGAAGTCTTGACTTTGTGCCCGTGTGCAACTCCTGGATCAGTTGGATCAGAAATTGTGGAGCTCCAGTGGCGTATAGTGCCTTCCAAAAAGCTTGGCGGTCCACCGAATCGAAGGCGGCCTTAATGTCTATGTAAGCCACATGCAGGGCTTTCGAAATTCTCGGTGCAACTCGGCCAGGAGACGTAACGTCAGTATGGCGTCGATTGTCGAGCGACTGCGTGTGAAGCCGGATTGCTGAGGTCTTCGCTGACTAGTAAGAAGGGGCTGCAGACGTTCTAGAAGCACATGGGCAAAAAACTTGCCCGGCACTGACAACAGTGAGATAGGCCTGTAACTACTACAGATAGTTCTTGAGCCTTTCCTCTTGTAAAGTGATATGATCACGGCCTCTTTCCAGTCTGCCGGAACCTTTCCTGACTTCCATATGAGCAGGAACAGTTGATGCAGAGCCATACTGATCGGTGTCTCTGCTGTTTTTAAGAGCTCTGGTGTGATATCGTCTGGACCTGCGGCTCGGCCGTTTCGAAGTTTTCTGATCGCCTTCTGGACCTCCTCGAGGGTTGGTGCATTTTCACGTACATCGTCTGCAGAGACAGTGTTTACAGCAGAGATGTCAAGTTCTGGGCACTGAGTAGCAGGTGCATGATTCAGGATCTGTTGGTAGTGCTCACTCCAACGCTCAAGCACTTCATCCACAGAGGTACAGGGTGCTCCGTCGTTCTTGCTGATTGGCACTGTGCTTCCCTCAACACATTCACATCCGCCACGCATTTGCTTAATTGCCCGGTATGCTGGACGCAAATCGTTCCGCTGTAAGCCAGTCTCCGCCTCATCTGCCAGAATGTTGTAGTGTGCCTCCAGGTCCGCTTTTGCCTTTGCCTTAAATACACCTTTGAGCCGACGGTGTTCCTCTAGCTGTCCAGCCAGTCTAGCACCTCGCTTCCTCTCCAGAACTTCAAGCGTGTCTGAAGTCAGCCACGGACGTCTCCGTGATATCTGCTTGGGTACAGTTGCTTCTGCCGAGGACAAAATTGTTCGGTGAATTGATTGCCAGGCATCTTCAACATCGTCTGGAAGCTCATCGAGATCACCAAATGCGTTGCTGACGGCAATGTTGTAGCGGTCTGCCAGGCTGGAGTCGCTCTTCAGGGCAGCAACATCAAGACGCACTGACTTGGGCAACTTTGGAACTCGGAAAGGGCGAAGTGAGATAACTGCTATTACGAGTCGATGATCAGTGTTTGCGGCAGTTTCTGCACCTCGATAGACGCGCAGCGACTTGAACAGAGATCGCTCTCTTGTCAGCACATGATCGATCTTCTGGCGTGTGCACCAGTCATTGGATATCCACGTGTGACGGTGTATATTCTTTCTGGCGAACCAAGACCCCAGAATAGATAGATTGGTGGTTGAACACAGTGTAAGTAACCGGAATGAATTGTCATTAGCCAGTCCACTGCCGTACGGTTTAACGACATTCTCGAAGCCTTGACGACTGGTGCCGCTGACAGCATTAAAGTCGCCAAGGACAACTAGTTGGTCGTGAGGCGGCGTGGACAGGACAGCCGATTGCAGCTGCTGATTACAGAAGTAGTCTTTCACGTCGTTGTCGGAGTCCTCGGTAGGGGCGTACGCCACGATGACGGTGAGCTATTGCCGTGTGTGAGGCGCGCCTGGAGTAGTCTATCGGATACTGGTGTCCAGGATACCAGAGAGTGTTGAATGCATCTGTGCAGCAGTAGTGCAACACCCGCCGTTCTGCCCGTGTTACCCGAGTGCAACAGCGTGAAACCTTCAACACACCTATTATCGCTTCCTGGAATCCGCGCTTCCGTGAGACCAGCCAGTATCACCTTGTAGCGATCCATTTCTCTTGCCCCAGCTGTCACATAGCCAGGGTGGCTGAGTGATAGGACATTCCATGTGGCAATCCGCATACAGTGACGTAGATTGACCGCCTTAGGTCTGATGGTGGATCCCGCTTGAGTGTCCTATTGTCCGGGTGAAAAGCAGGCGTGAAAAGCGGACCATCGTATAGAGCATCGACTGTTCACGGTTGACAAAATGCAAGCGCGCACGCGTAACTAAAAGAAACACGGGTGGTCCTAACAATAGTAAATGTTTTTAGTTTTTTTCCTAGATCTTAGCCTTTGGTTAGTAGTTTGTCTGCCCCTAGGCAGGTCGGTCAGTTGGGCCCGGTTCTAGTCAACAGCTTCCTATCCCCACTGGACCTCAATGCTCAGCGGATCTTGCCCCGGGTTACCCCCAACGGGCCTGGCTAGTTAAGTTGTAGAAACACTACCCGGCCAATAGGACTCAGTCTTAGCACAAGTCCATAGCATAGCACAGTTTAGTCTTGGTTTGTAACATGACAGAGAGGATCATCATTATTATCTGTCCCATTGCTATAGCATAGCATGGGACAGATTATGAAATCACTTCTGTCACACTGTCATTCTGCCAGTCTGTCTGTAAACACTCTTACGGCCGCAATTTTGATTCAATTTTGATGAACTTTTGCACAGTGATTCGGGGCCAGAAAAGTAAGATCGAGTTTGTTTGGGATAAAAATCTGATACCTCTTTCCGCTATTTTACCCCAAATCTTCAAAATTTGCATATCGGTTTATGGGGAGTTCAAAGCGGTATAACTCGGTCCCCGTGAAAGATAATTGCGCGCTGTTTGCACCTACCCCCTTATTTTTGGGCCCGGACTATCCGATGGTGTCATTTGAATTTCTTCCCTGTCGACCCCTGTTGCCATGGCAACGAATTTTGGGACAAATTACTATAACTCGGCCTCCGTAAAAGATAATTGCGCACTGTTTGCACCTATCCTTTTATGGTTGGTGGCATGGCGTAGTTTGGTAACGCGTTTCGGATGAGACGAAGTTACTCTACGCCGGGCCCGGTTAGTACTTAGATGAGTGACTGTCTACAGTACGGAGCCAGCCAACTAGGTAGACTCAGCCTTCTACCCTCCGTAGGATGGTAAAATGAGTACTGGCGATGGTTAAGGCCATCGTTAGGGAAGAAACGGCGAGTTCTGCGCAACAGTAGGCCCTGTGGCCAGGACTACAAGTATACCAATCCAGTCGGTTAACCCGGCCGACTTGGGCAGAGGTGGCTGAGTTCTATTTCTAACTTAATTGGGCTTCGCCCTTGCCGGCTCAAAGTGCCGTCAAGGGGATGAGCTCCCTCGCAATGGACTTGGCTGTCTATGCGGAATCTTCTTCTTCTTTTATTTTCGGGCTTATGCTATTTGATGGTGTCATTAAAATTTTTCCTCTGCCGAGCCCTGTTGGCATGGCAACGAATTTTGGGACAAAATTGACTACAACTCGGCCCCCGTGAAAGATCATTGCGCCCTGTTTGCACTTACCCCCTTTATACGCAGCTGCTAAGCTATATCGTGGCAATGGGACAGATACCTCGTTCCACAAAACGTATTTCTAGTCATAGAAATAGAACTCAGCCACCTCTGCCTTCTAACTCGAGTAGTACAGCTACCACAATAATGGCCTGTTCCATGTCGAGTCCAGTTTGTACACTATTTCACTAGGCAAAAGCCTAAATTTGATCTGTGGCGATAACTGTCACAGCATTATAACTCTATTAGCAGCTAAGATGACTGTCCAATTATGTCACGCGTGAAATCTCATTTCGTGTCAAAACCTCATCATCATCGCATAATCGCTGTCAGCTAGACATGCTGTAATCTCGCATCATGACATGTCTGTTACAGAGACAGTTGCTATGGAGGCTTGCTGCAGTCGGCATCAATTGCGCTCTATTCTGCTCGCGATGCTCATCGCTGCAGTGGCACTGTTAGGCCTGCAACAAAATCACGTCTGCGATGCAAAGAAGAAAAACAGGTGAGTCACACCCCCTCTTGTCGGCCTCCTACACTCTAGTGCTTATAATGATATTATGATCACTAACTAGAAAGATATGTCGACACATCGCCGATTATTAGGCACAATCAGGGCCGTAATGTATAGACATTGAGGCACGACTAGCAAAGAATGTTTAATCAACTGCCATATTTTGTTTTAATATTTCAAATTAGTATTTCTTCAGCTACAGCTGGTAAAACTGTCATGTCAATTGCTCATAATTTGAGTAAATTATGAAAAAAAACAAAAAGGGGTCTTTTTATGAAACACCGTGTACTATATGGCGGGTCATTTTTGCGCCTTTTTTACTGTACTCTATTCCCTACAGACAGACCTTCTCGGACACACTCCGCAAACGAAAGACAGACAGAAGACAGACGTAGGCCTGCCCTAACAACACGCGCAATCGCTCGGTTCCGAAAGACGCACCTAACCTACTCGGACGATCTACGCGGATTGTGAGAAGACTGCTAGTCGGTCCGAAGACTCGGTCAAAGAAGACTCACGCACCGTGCAAAGTTGACAGAGGCATTGCAGCAGCTGTCGTCACTTTCACTACACTACAGCGACAAGTGCAAATACCTTATCGTATATTAAAGAGTGATAAATTTATCAATTACGACCAAAAAATTGTTTGTACCTCAACGTTTCGACTTCCACCGACTTCATATCTGGAATAGCTCTTTCTATGAGTTATTAGACACTTTCTATTAAACTTTTCTTGATTTTATTAGAGCACAACGATCCGACAAGACTCAGCCGAAGAGAGAAAGTCCTTCATCTGACCGCTAACGTAGAAGCCTATGAGTGACGTCAAGAGGCGTGGATTTCTCAAGCCTAGCTGAACTTAGGTCATAGCGATTTCCTGGCTCCAGGCTGTAGCCCCAAGAATGTAAACATGTTCTTAAGCTCCATCTTTCAGCGAACACAGGACGGGTAGATCGCCTTCTTGGGAGCTTCGGCGATACCGTCGTAGCCTCAGCCCACTGCTACTTAATACTCAATTTCTTTCCCAAGCTACGGTCCAGCTTAATCTCGACCTTCACCTTACCAAGGCTCAGCACTCAGTTTTTATAAGTAGTCAGCGCTCCGCTGGCCAAGCGGCTCGCTATGCCAAGCTTACAGTACTAACTGACCTTCGAGGAACTTTTCCTACAAAGCCAGTTACCGATTAGCTATTTATTAAATTAGCTTTTCTCCACATATAGCTGATTTCACTTTAGACTAAAATACTACAGGCCTGCTGCATCGGATGGTCATTGCCATAATAGGCTACTCAGGCTAAAATTGAGTGCATTAGCAGCGAATGTAGGGCCAAGACGACAGCCAGACCACTCACGCATGCAGTTATAAATGGCAAGTAGACGGATACGTTTACGTTCTTATTAGACATCAACAATGTCCCATCACTTTAATATCCGTACATCCATCTGTGCATTCTATACGCGTTCATAACTCGAGCAACAAAGCATAAAAATCTAAGATTCTTATTGTTTAACGTTCTCCAAGACACAGTAGCTGCTACACCATCTTTAAACTTTAAAATGTCTCAGGTCATGCTTAGGGTTGTGCTGTGCAGTTGGACAGTTTGTAAGCATAATGCGCGGTTAGCTGAATATTGTGTCGGCACAGGGTCATAATGTTCGCTTCCTTGTTACCATTAACTAAGCCATAACGTAAACAATTTCGGCTGCTACGCTAATTAGTAGACATTGGGCAAGTAGGCCAAATACGACAAATAACATCAAAGCCAATGTTAGTGATTACCAACTAAAGTCAGCTTGTAAAGACGCCATAGGCCTATACATAGCCCCATCTGAGGTTACCCAAATGAATTTTGCTGTTTTCGAAGACTACACACAGTTTTAAACTGGCAAGTTTTTTTACATATGTTTTTTTAACAGTTTTAAGGGGATTTTTTAAAAAATTAGACGTTAGATATTAGAATTTTACTCCACGTTGATTACTCGGCGTTTCTGTTACTCGACATTTTCAGTTCATGGTCATTGGTCGACGTTTCCGTTAGCTGTACAAGTTTTTGTTAATTTTAATCTAATCTACGCTTGTGCTGCAGGTCTAAGTCTCGCGCGGTGTCAGAACTCGTTGAAGACATGTTTGACGAATCGCGTTATAACAGCAGAGCCCGGCCCGGCGCCGACTCCGGTGAGCATAAACGAAAAAACATTAATCACATCAGCCTTATTATCACTCTTTGACTTTATTTAACGTCCACTGCCGTTTTTGTTTAGTATCTCTCATGCATGCACCATTCTTCCACGCTGCCGCCGTCTGCGAGTGCTCTCTTCGATTAACCCTTTCCAGCGCATTGGAAGTTACGGTATTGTAGCTCGTATCTTCTAACGAACAGCGATAAAATTCACGATTAATGGACATGGCTTGAAACTGGTTTATAGTGGTTAAACATCGCAGCACTGTTGTAAGGGTGACCAGCCATTTCAAAATTTGACCCTACGTATATCCCAAACCCGTCAATTTTTTTGAACCAAAATTTGCACAAGTGATTACGTCTGGCATATCTCCTGCTGTGCAAAATTTGATAAAAATCCGTTTACGGGGGGCTTCCCCACGAATAGGTGAAACATAACGCTTGCGTGACTTTTTGTACCTTCCCTTTTTTTGCCGTCCTCTACAGGAAAAACGACTGAATTGATTGATGGCTCATATGACGCGGTTTCGCGCAAGGAAGTGCCTTTTGGAAGTTACAAAATTTAAATTTAACATTACAATGGCGCCTATGGGGAAAATTAGACAATACTTTAAACTGTCATAACTCTGGCTATGTATAAGATGAAGTCGTAATTTTTGGTTCTAAGGTACGTTTTTCGGGGTCGACCAATTTAACAGTGTTATTTATATATTTACCCCTGAGCGACCCCCGTTGCCATGGCAACGAAATTTGGGACAAAATTGGCTATAACTCGGCCCCCGTAAAAGACAACTGCGCGCTGTTTGCACCTACCCTCCTATTTTTGGGCCCGCACTATCTGATAATGTCATTTAAATTTTTCCCCTGCCAACCCCCGTTGCCATGGCAACGAATTTTGGGACAAAATTGGCTATAACTTGGCCCCCGTAGAAGATAATTGCGCGCTGTTTGTACTTACCCCATATTTTTGGGGCCGGGCTATCTGACGTTGTCATTTAAATTTCTCTTCTGGCGACCCCTGTTGCCATGGCAACGAATTTTAGGACAAAATTCACTATAACTCGGTCTGTGTAAGAGATATCTGCAGGATTTTTGCGTCTATAGTGGGGTTTTCGGGGATGGGCCATCGAATGCTGCCAACCGAATTTTCCCCCGAGCGATTTTCGTTGCCATGGCAACGAAATTTGAAACAAAATTGGCTATAACTCGGCTTGTGTAAGAGATATATCGAAGATCTTTGCATCAGATGGGGTGTTTTCAAGATCGGTTCATTTTGGTATGGGCAGTGCACAATTGTTCAAAAGCGCACATATTCACCCCCGCAAAAATCAAACGTTAAGTATACGAAAAATCGTTATTATTTAGCAACAAAAAACATTTCTACATTTTCTAACATTGCTATAATTACCTAATCCAGATTACTTCCAACGGCAATAAAACTGCAAATATTTACGTAAAAACTGTTCAGTTTATATACAGTGTAAGGGTGACATCGTGGTTGTAGATATAAAACAGCACAAATCACAATTTAAAAATTCAAACATCACCATTACACAATGTCAGAAGAACTTTGCTGACTTTGTAATGGTAAAGTTTGAATTTTTAAATTGTGATTTGTGCTGTTTTATATCTACAACCACGATGTCACCCTTGCACTGTATATAAACTGAACAGTTTTTTTTACATAAATTTGATTAAGTTTGGGGTCCCAAATGAGTGACAAGCGGCGCAAAATTAGGCCCAACACTTAGTTACTGGGCCCCAAGTTTACACTCTGATCACTGCGCTGCTGCTGCTGCTGTAGGTAGACCGCTGGACGTCTACATCAACATGAACATCAACGACATCAGTTCCATCAGCGAGATGCGCATGGTCAGTGAGTGCTGTCGTCAGCGGCGTCGTGCCGGGGGAGGGGGCAATTATAGGGGGACAGTTTTCCCTGAATTTCAGCTCGTCAAAGAATTTTTTGTCGAATGGTTTTTTCTACAAATACAAAATTTTAAACTGGGATTTTTTTTATTTTCAGAGAATTTTCGGGTAAAATTCGAATTTTCAATATTCGGTGCGTAGTCGTCTGTCGGCAATTTGCAACTTCCTCTCCCCTACTTTGTCAACGCACGACGTTGCTGGTCAATACAGGGCTGTACTTAAATAGCCTATAACACTGTACTAAGCAAACGAACCAAAGGATTTGCTTACGTTTAACTGTCATACTATATCAAGTCATAGAGTGTATTATTTTTTATGACAATAGTTAAGCTGGATGTAAAAAAGTTGCAATTTGTATATACACCATGTCCGGAAAAAGGAGTATACGGTTTTTTAACATTATCTTTGACAAACCTCAACCTATTTTCACAATTTTTCGCATGAGTCGTCTGAATATTTACTTTATTAAACTGTTGAGATATCTTCTCTTTATATTGCCATGTCACTATGTAAAGCTGACGTAATTATGACGTCATCAAAATGCCGTTTTCATTGTATCCGAGGTAAACAAAGCTAACAGTGTTTCGGTTAATAACTTTAACAAAATTGAACATATGTTTATAATTTTTTGTAGGCAACAGCTAAAAAACAACTTTCAACTGACAGTATACTAATACTCCACTTCGCCCGAATACTGACGCCACTTTACCGTGTAAAATACAAAAAATTCGTATTCTTACTTTACTCCACACCAAAATAAACAGAAATGTAGAAAAATAGGACACATTACTAAAAAGATTTGGATAACAGGAAGCACTGAACAAAGGCATGAGAGCGGCGGATTGAAGCATGCACGTACTGAAGAGAACATGACCACTGTGGATGAACTGGTAGTCTTACTAAACCACGAAGGCCAGAAACAAACACTCTGTATAACACGCCAGATATCCACAAAAACGGGTCTAATACAGCATAGCATTGTACAAATCATTTGTCGCGATTTTGGTCTGAAGTGTTTTTCATCTTCCAACATGCCTGTTGCTTAGTATTGCTGGTTTTTCTTGCATTTATATTTCACAAGGTAGTGTAGCGACGCAGTTACGGTGTGGTAAGATATTCAATAACTGCTTTATTGCAAATTGTCCAAAGAGTGTGCGAGTGAAAGAATTTAGAAAATTGGCTAATATTTGTCAAAGATATGGACAGTTACAAAGTGGGACATTTTTTTGAGACACAGTGTAGTCAATACTTTTAGTTAAGTGATTAATGTTAATGTAACAATACGGTTTTATTTTCATTTAGCGTTTGCAAACATTTTGTATAAACGCATTTTTTAATTTTGTCCAACTTTTTGCTTTGTCCATCATCGCTTAGTGGTAGCGTAGACTAGGGCTTAACACATTGTCACTAATCAAAGATATCATCATCATCATCAAGCGCATACCCCGAGCTGGAGCGTAGCGGTTTCCACGAGGTCCTTCCAGTGTTCTCGATCCTGGGCGTATTTCCAAGCCGAGTTGAGACCAAGATTATGAGGCTGGAGATCTGCTTCCAGAGTACGTAGCCACGTGTGGCGAGGGCGTCCGGGAGGGCGCTTCCACTCTATGGGCAGACCTCGGATTGACGTTTTGAGTGCTCTGGAGATGTCAAGTGACGCATCCATCCTTGCCACGTGACCGAAGAGTCGAAGCTGACTTCTCTGAATCAGCTGAGACAGCTGCGGTGGTGAGCCAGCTCGAAGTCGAACCGTGGCGTTGGCTACATGATCCACGTATGGTATATGGAGAATACAACGCAGGCAGATGTTGTCAAAAGCATCAACCTTATCTAATAAGGCTCATGTTAGGGCCCATGTTTCAGAGC
>Ga0209367_1013904_pt1 | contig 10289 bp, 5 predicted proteins | sample WorMetLIZISLAND2_FD_187412 | JGI IMG/M metagenome (GOLD analysis project Ga0209367, IMG submission 187412) | Marine gutless worms symbiont microbial communities from Max Planck institute for Marine Microbiology, Germany - Olavius geniculatus... ...
ACTTCTCGTTTTCTCGATCGATTTATTTGTTCTAAGAATTTATTGTGCAATGTTTTCAAGCGACAAGCACTTTGTCACAAGAGTGAAATCAATCTCGGTTAGTAGAAAATAGGCCCATGCTTGTTGTAAAATGGAGATTTGATGAACTGTATTAATCTGTTATTATTATTATTATTTATTATTATTATTATTATTATTATTATTTATTATTATTATTATTATTTTATTATTATTATTTTTTCGTTATTAATTTTGTTCCTTTCATGGCTGTCATTTGACGAATAAAGGTGTATATATAACATAATAGGCCCACCGACAGCGACACGCATCGACAGCAACAACTATGAGAAACCCTTTTTACTAAATATTTCTCGTACGTTTTGAGCAACAACTCACTTGGAAGTCTTAAGTCAAAGTAACTTAAACATGCATCAAATAATTGCGCGCTGTTTGCACCTACCACCTATGTTCGGGTTCGGGCTATGCAATGGTATCATGTAAATTTCTCCTCTGAAGACCCCTGTTGTCATGGCAACCAATCGTGTTTATACAAAGACAAAATTGGCTGCAGGCTCACAAGAGCGCCAATTGCTGAAACGCAGCTGCTAGGCTATATAGCGTGGCAGTGAGACATATAGGCTACCTCGTTCCACAGAACGTATTTCTAGTTCTGCATGCAATGATGAAAGAGTGTAAGTTACTGAAAATGAAACTGAAACCACCCGGTTGTTTGTAACTAACTAACAGTGGCGTAACTTCAAATCTCGCCTCTTCCCCTGCAAGAAAAATTATTCAGGGCCCATTTTCTTCCTTCTTATCTCCCTTCAAGTTTACGCTCCCTACTCTTTTGCTCTCATCTCTAACTTGTCCCTTCCCTTTTTTGTTCTGACCTTCATTTTTTCTTTATACGCTCCCTTCTTTTACAAGTAGCCCGAGTTGGCTCCCTCAGCGCAACTGCTGTATATCGGAGGTCTGGGGAGCGCTGTGAGCTTCCCCAGCAGGGTATGGGGCAGAGCGGAGGACGAACACGTGTTTTAGAACATTCTGGCGTCCCAGAAACATCATCCGGTGACACCAAAGGTTTGCTTTTTGCAGAGCAAAAAGCAAACATTATAATTTTTGGTTACATAGACCCGCCCCGCTCTGCATTTTGCGTTTGTGGGGTCAGTAGTTAAGCCACTGCTAACTAATAACCCGTTTACACGGTCAAGCAAACATCGAGCAATCAACATTCAGCAAATGCATTTAAAATACACGTGCACGACGTGTGCTTTAATTGCTCGATGTTTGCTCAATGTTTGCTCGACGTATGCTCGACGTGTGCTCGACGTTTGCTCGATGTTTGCTTGATGATTGCTTGATCGTGTAAACGAGGTATAAGCCTGATGTTGTTTGTGTCGCAGCTGCGGCAGACGTGGTGGAAGTCTGCCAGACGGAGCGTTTCGAGGCTCGCTGTGAACGCGACGACGAGGTCGTCGTGATGACGTCGGCCCAGTACGGTCGAATGCGGGTCTCTCGCTGTGTTCAGAGTGATTATGGCTACATCGGCTGTACCGCTGACGTGCTACGAGTGCTGGACTCGCTCTGTTCAGGGCGGAGACGTTGTAGTGTCGGTGTGCCCACAGCGGCATTGGAGCGTGTCGCTGCGTCTGCCTGCCCCGGGGACCTGAAGCTTTACCTGGCCGCTTCCTACCGCTGCCTCAAAGGTCAGACTCTGGACGATGAACAAGGGTCATCAATCAGAACACATTTACATAATAGGTGCCTTTATTTCACCCAGTAACCGTTCAATAAATGGACAATGTCTTCTCTCAGTCAATTGTTTTATCCCATCAAGCTTATCTCATAATGCACCGTATCGGTCACTTTGGTTAGAATTTTGTTTAATATTTTTCTGAATGGGTTGGATTTGGTTGGATTGTGCGCGAATATTTTTGGCGTAATAATTTTTTTCACAAGGACTGAATAAAATTGCTTCGAATTTGAATGTACGTAACTAATATTTGACTGTTTTAAAATTACGTCGGTTAACACTGTACAAACGTTATGACAATAACGGAGGTGCAGTATATGGTTGGGTTGAGTGAGTTTGTAAATTTCTAGGTCGTGTTAGATCGGGTGAAATAAAATTCATATAAGCTTATGTCCACGTTTTGTTGCGACTTTTTCTCTCTCGATAAAATTGTTGCGGTTATTCTGCAGTCCACAGTAGTTGTGTGAAAGGAGTTCGAAACTAGGTTTTTATTCTGCTAACTGAAAAGCTCTTAGACAGAGAGCTGACCTACGCCTATAGGCCAAGCGTATGCCATCAGGATAGTAATGATGCACTTCGTAGTTAACCACAGAAAGAGCCAGCATCTCCTTTAATGACGCGCGAGAGCTTGCGCCTAATGTAGCCGATACAGTATTTTGCGGCGGTAAATGGGCTTATTAACAAAACGTATCTCGTTTTACATCTACCAACAAAGTGAAAAATCTGAATTTATACGCAAATTATTTCCAACATGATTGTGATCTGACTTCACTATGTCGCGCAGCCACAAATTTCCTGAAAATTAATCCATAACTTTTCGAGTCCTCGCGGCGGCCGATAAACCGGCACAGACACAGGGCTTCAGTCTTAGCAATGTGCAGCAGTATCATGTGTTTATTGTTCTACGAAGAATTTTTAGCTGACCGTACTTACGTAACGGTCGAGTTTATGGTACGGTTCGTCTGTCGTCGTCTGTCGTCGTGGTCGGTCTGTCTGTCTGTCTGTAACGAATATATTGTGGCTAAACAATAAGTCGTAGGGGTGTCGGCGATGGTACCATCGGATAGGACGCCTCACGGTGGCGACGCTGTTAATAATAACCATGTTTTCATCTGCAGCGGTTTGGCCGCAATTTTCAGTTGCAAGTTTCAAGCTATAAGTGGCCAAGGTTACTATTGAACACTAATAGGAAATGGCATACGCCCTTTCAGATGAAATGAAAATCGTTGACCTTGGATGATCTTGAAGGTCACTGACAACCAGTATGGTCGGCTATCGTAGCGACAGCTGGGTTTCTTGTTCTCATGGGCTGCGAACCTGCTGTTGAAACAAGATAATCTTCATACGAACACGGAGTCTGTCCAATGCATTTCGATAGTTTACAATTATGTTCCTATAAAATATAATCAGTGAGCTGTTTAGACTAGTAGAAAAAAAATCAAAATGTTTAATTTCAAACTGTACATCAGCAATGTTATTGTCATCCTTCGCTATTATTATAACTAAACAACTAACGTTGTAAGTCACGTGACCATTCGATTCGTCACCAGGGTGACCCTTCATTTATCTTACGCCGTTATGGAGATATGAAGCCTCATGTTAAATTTGTTAAATTGAGTGTAATGTAGCGTAGTTGAGTTTATGTTCAGTGTTTGTTTCTATTGGTGTATTTCCTGCAGTGTTATAATTTCGTATTTGCTCACAGCATTGTTTGATGCACGTTTGATGCGTCTCATTAAATCAGTCATTCATTCGTTCATTCAAATGTTGGACGGACGGACGCTCAGGTGATTTTATGCCCCCTCCGATGCTATGCATTGCATTGGACAGACAATAATGAATGAATTAATGAATGAATCACAGAATATCATAGGCTTAACTTCTGTTCTGTCGTGAATGCAGTGATAGTGGGTGAGTCTCGACTGTGCGTACCGCCGACCTCGTACGTCCTCACGTCAAGGCGAGGATACCTGAGCAGTGCCGTGGCCGACACGACCCAGCGAGGTACGACCCAGTGCCCGTGGGTCATCGAAGCCCGCCCCGGTCAGAGGATCAACGTTACGCTGTGGGACTTTGGCGGCAGCGTCTACCAGGGCTCTGAGTCGACTGCGGCAGCGGCGAGCTTGCCGGGCAGTGAGCTGGTTCAATCGTGTCTTGCTTACGCCGTCGTCCGGGAACGCGCACCTGCCAGAAGTTTCACCGTAATATTGTGTTTACACGATCAAGCAAACATCAAGGAACCATCAAGCAAATGTAGGCCTATTCAAAATACACGTGCACGACGTGTGATCTAATTGCTCGATGTTTGCTCAGTGCTTGCTTGATGTTTGCTTCATCGTATAAACGAGGAATAAGATACTTTGAAAACTTTCGTTATCATTATTATAGTCATTATCGTCAGTGGTGGATCCAGAATTTTGGAATAAAGGGAGAAAACTAAAAAGTAAGCGGTTGGATTTGGGGAGGAGGCTGTGCTTCCTCCCAGAAAACAGTTTTTACAAAATGCAACATTTTATGCAAAAATAATGTCAATAGAGGGACCATCCCTCCTTGAATCCGCCATCACTGATCATCGTCATTTCAGCAGGACAACGATGCAAATGCAGTGAAGCGATGAATCGCCAAGAACGCCCAGGCTCATATTCGCTTAGGCCTACAGTTGTCCCGTGCTTTTCCTCAATTTTTGAGTGGCTTTTCGTTTATATTACGAGTGACATTTGATTTTTTCTTCCCTTCCCCTGTTTTTCCCTCTACCTTTTTCCTTCCTTCCCTTAGAAAAATGACTCTAAAATTTAGCTCTAGGGTCTGGGGGAGCGCTGTTAGCTCCACCAACGGGGTCTGACGATTTAGCTTTAAAACATAAGATCTGTTGGCAACCGTTTTGGTTATTTTCCCGAGAATAAACTGATCAAATTGACAAATTTAGTGCAGTTTAAGCGCATACTTATGTTTCGTCTAAAGGAATGAAGAGGGGTCTGGGTCTCCTGTCTTCCCCTTCCCCTTTGTTTACGCCACTAACTGAAGGTAATTCAACTGTGAGTTAATTGGTTACAGGTATGTAATCAGACGAGGAGAACTCACCTGGTTTACTCGTCGTCGTCAGAAACTGTTGAGATTCGCATTCTACCCGGCGGACATGGCAAAGACACTCGATCTAAGCATTTTCTGCTCCACTATGAAAGTAAGCACAGATTTTCGACACTATATATAGTATTGTATTAATTAATTGGTTTGTTTCTTGCACAGTTTTTTGTTCTATGTACTTATTTTTGCATTATAATAAAACTGGTTTGTAGTTCTTGTGACATTACGCAGTGCAACAAAATTTAGAGGAAAAATATTTGTGAAACTCTGGTGAACGTTGAATAGAGATATAGGGGGCTATAGTATGAAACGAACGAGGATGAGAAAGTCGAACTTAATAGCCTATGAAATAGGTCTATACCAATTTGCAACAGCATGACTGGGCATTACCATTGGAAGAAATCGGATTAACTAGATCAAACTTCACTGCTGGATCGTGTCTAATGTTGACAGTCATGTCACGTCATAATGCCGTGCCGTCGTCGACGACGTTGGCGACCATGCGCTGCCAGAGCAGTCTGTCCTCTGAAGCTATGATGAGCTCTGTTGGGCTCACTTTGTTCTTCCATGATTCGCACAAGCTGTCCAGATACTTCAGTCTCTGACGCCCCTTCGCTTACCTTCCATCTATCCTTCCCGTCACCACCTAATTCTCTATACTATGGCTTCTCAACATGTGCCCCAGGAAAGCTAGCTGCCACTGACGTACACTTTTCATTAGTGCGCGGTGTAGCCCTGCCTCTTTAAATACTTCCGCATTACTTTTCTTCTCTGTCCAAGATATCTTTAGCATCGTTTGCAAGAACCAAACTTCCACGGCCATCAATCTGTCCTTCATCACTTTTGAAAGTGTCCAGGTTTCACACCCATACAACAGAACCGACCAGACATAACACTGCAAAACTCGTAGTTTTGTGCTAAAGTTGACTCTGTGAGCTGGAAAGCACATTTTTCATGTTGCCAAAGACTGTCTTTACTTTTCTAATTCTTTGTTTTATGTCGTGTTTACTTTTGCCATCACTCGTAATAAGACTGCCTAGATACGAAAATTAGCTGACTTGCCGGACCTTTTTTCCATTAATGAAGATATAGGTCTGGCGATAAGACGTCGATTAATGTTGACAGTAATTGTAGATAAACTGATACTCTGTTATGTTTGCGAAAATTTGAAAGCCGTGACCGCTTTTACTTTAAGCTTGTTGTCGTCGTCTGTAATGCAACACATTATAGGCCTAGTTACGCAGAATGTGTGTGCTCCAAGCGTGGCAAAGTTTATATTTGCTATTCCCATTTCTGTTCGTTCTGGCTAGATCTGTGCCTTTGATTTGTGAATGCTGAGAAAAATTACATGTAGACCTACGTTCTTCTGCTAATTATCAATAAAACGTCGAATTTCCGTCACCGGGCTCTCACTTTTTAATTTTTTTTCTGGAAATAAACGCTGCTCTTCTGAGACATCGTGTTTTAAACCAACCAGGCTATCATTTCTCTGTGTCAAATTGGCGTAGAAGTACACTGTACTCTGCTGTTAGCTAAAACAACCCCGATTGAATGACCGGATGTTGTTTGCGTGTCTGCAGTATACGGCTGCACGGACGCTGGGGCGATGACGCAGCCGGGCTACTGGTTCAAGCGGCACGGCAGTCGCCTGGAAGTCGGGTGTACTGGAGCAGCCAGCAGTGATGATGACAGCTGGTGGTTGACTTGTGACGGATTTAACTGGATCGGTGACGCGCCTCGTAACTGCACCACTACCGGTTAGTTACATGCAGTTATTTTGACATTGATGTTTATTATCTCCGCCAAGGTGAACGTAGTGAACATCGGTGGAGATTAGGAGATTGGTCGTTCTGTCCAACGTTCTCTGTTTGTGTGTACATGTACTTTGAGGCGCCATATCTCTATAACGGTGCCAGATAGACGCATGGTCACAACCCATAGGAAGTTGACCACTGCGAGTCGAATGGTCACGTGACCGATGACGTCATGTGACCCCAAAAGGTCAAGGTCGTGACCTTATTATTTTTAGCTGTAGTTGTAGGTGTAGGTGTATGTGTAGTTGTAGTAGTAGTAGTAAAAGTAGTTGTAATGTTTAAATTACTTCACTTGGCGTAGATGTGCACTCTCACGAGCGCCTTCTAGCTGTTTATTTTGTTGTTGTGGTGTTTTTGTAAATTTTAGTTATCGAACTTATTTCTCTTTTTTGGTCGTGCCTTGCGCACAATATTGCGTCTGCCGTAGGTCGTCTAACGTACGGTCGTCGGTCGGTCATATTAGCGATAGCAGAGCTTCTTGTAGTTTCTTCGATCTCGGGCTCTTTCATAACCACCTGTTTCTGTTTTTGACGTTTTATATAGCATTAGGTCTACTTCCATTTTCATTTTCTCCCACTTCATTTTCATCTAAAACTTTAATTTTTTTAGTTCAAGTGCTAGATTAAACTGGCAGCTTGCCTGTCAGTTTTTGGTTCGAATTTCTTATGGTATTGTGTCATTTTTTTTAATTTTTGGCTTTCGATCTGCGAGCTATATACCGACCCATCAAGCTTACGCATACGCTACACAACTTACTGTTTATGTAATGAATGTATAATAACAATATTTTTATTATGTTAGTTGTATTTTAGCGTTAGGCTTATATTGTTGTCTTGTTGTTGCGTGCACAGGTTTAATCTTTGGCAAACTTACAGAAAACGATATGCTACCATGGGGTTAGTACTTTTTGTCCAATTTAACGATGATTTCAGAATGTAGCATCGTAATTTTTCGAAGTAGCTTTGCACGCGTTTTTGATGCAGTGCATGTAGTTTAATTTTTAAATTTTAGTTGAACTTTTTCACTGACATATTGGCATATGATATGGGAAGTGCAGCAATAACATACTCAAAAAAACCTCCGGTCGTCAGAGCATTAAAGGCGTGTATATGCGACGATGCGCTATACAAATTGACGATGTTTACCTTTTTACCTTTTCGTGCTAAGTTATTTAGATCGTCACTTTTGCTGACAGCTGCTCGTAGTCAAAAATATCGAAACATATTATTGTCGAACAATGTCGGTAGCTCTTTAACTTTAGTTTGTCTGGCTTCCGGTCAGTCGAAAATACCGTGAATCGTGTAAAATTTTGGCAGATGATATTTATCCGGCTACCGAATTAATGGCCTAGCTCTTACCGGGTAACATTGTATGCCCATTTTCTCAAAGTACGCAATAATCAGTATGAGTTTTCAACATGTATCTGTTTGCGTTTGTTAATTGTTCTATTTGTTTACACTTCAGATTTGTTTTCGCTAGTGATGAGTTAATAGGTTATCTGTCACACATTGTGGTGAATAAAGATATCTAAAGCTGTTTCTTTCTTCCTCATTCTATTGTGTTTAATGTCATCCTATATAGGCCTACAATGTATTAATGTTTTTAGGGCAACCCTAAGCATAGTTTCCGCATAATTGATTTAGTCATATTACTGCTTTATTGTACTGCTATTTGTAGCTTACACTTTAGCGAATTGAATGATCAGTTGATCAATAATGCCTGGCTGATTATGCGTGTATATGATATTGTAGCTACGTCTCTGGCTGCTGTGGTCGCCATAGCCATTCTGCTGTCAGCCGTTATCGTTACCGGAGGTCTATTTATTCTCGGCTGGTCAGTGTTTTCACAGCTTATAATCACCGTTTACTTGCGAAACTCACCGTGGGCCAGTAACTTATCCTATCAAATAAAATTCTTTTTCTCTCTCTCTCTGTTTCTCTCAGGCAAAATGCTATTGAATATTTAATCGCTTGGTGGCGTTGGGGGTACTGTTTCGCGGAATGATGGCAAAAGCCATCGACTTGCGGTAATGACGGAACTATTGCTGCCAGATATTATTTTAATCGTTTCAATAACACATTAGAATTTTTTAGTTTTGTTATATATGTTTTGCTCACTAAGGACTCGAGTTTTTGTCTCATTTTTCGTTTAATTATATTAGCGCATGCATGTTATGATATGTGATAATGATATATGTAGTAATTCTATATGAAGTTAAAAGGCATCAGAGAGATTTCTTCAACTGGGCGACTTTTAACAAAGTATGCATTGTTTTAGTTTGTTTTTTCTGTAAATACTGTTAGCAACATTGTTAACAGATAAATGTTGTGTATGTCTGTTTATGGGAAATCCATCGCAGGGCGTCACCTGCCGTATGGGATCACACAGTGTTACCTGTCACTCGACACAGGTGAACGCGACCCACTATAAGCCCAGCCAGACAGACCTGTACTTGATTTACTTACCCCGAAGGGATGAAAGGCTGAGTTGATCTTGGTGTTGGTTATATAGGCTACCAAGATGGTTTACCTGCCCGCAGGCAGTCATCCATCCAGGTAGTAACCACTTGATCGTGATCCAACCGGAAGTTGAACCCACGACCTCACGATCATAAGTTCAAAGTTCTACCGTTATGCCACCTGTGCGTATCGAGAGCAGAATGGCGAAAGATTTTATCTACAGTTGACTGTGGAAAAACGTCCTATCTACGAACCACCACGTTATTCAGCATGCTACTTAAACATTTATTTCTCTCCGTCACGAAATATAACAAACAAAATGTAGATGTCATTTATTAACAAACTTTGCAAGAGCATTAAAACACTGGGGCGGGGGTCCGAAAAAAATGCATTGTGTAGACAGTTATTTTCAGTGTTCCTGAAATGTCATCGACAACAGATATACACTGTGTCCCTAAATTAGCGACACCCCTTACTTCGAACACATTTAATTCCGTTTATAAAGCATGGATTTCAACGAAATATCGTACACTGCACTATCTTAGCATTACTTACCGTCACACATTATTATGGCCTCCGCAACTCATTGTGTGTGCTCAGTGTAACGTCATTATGACGTCAGAGTCTGTTTACGTTAGGGTTAGGTCTACGTCTAATACGTTGTTATAAGGTGACCACTTTGAACTCAAATTTCGAAAACTAGTTCAGAATGATTGTCTCCATCAATGTTTCATATTTTGTAAAAAAAAAATCTGTCAGGCATTAACGATTTTACACTAACTTATCTCTAGGGGTGTCGCTAATTTTGGGACATGGTGTAGGATGTTTTTAATTTTTTGGCCATTTTACCGTCGGTATGTGTTGTAACTGTATCGTCGGCAGTCACAGGCGTTCACGTCTCCGACGAGCGGCCCTACAGCACCACGTGCCAGACGGCGACACTTATTATCGCTCGGCTCTCAAGAGCAACCAGTGCGTTGACGAACTGCGTCAACCGGAAGTGGGCGGGGCCGAGTCTGCGCAGTACGGCGGCAGCGGAAACAGCGCGCGTTTCGTCGAGCACGAATACTCGTATATCGCCGACCTGGTACAACCTCCCCCACCCGTCGTCTCTACCTTCACAGACTGCGGCGTGGAAGAATGCGGGGGCGGGGGTGAGGGGGTGGATGACTACTGTAC
>Ga0209367_1013906_pt1 | contig 10288 bp, 4 predicted proteins | sample WorMetLIZISLAND2_FD_187412 | JGI IMG/M metagenome (GOLD analysis project Ga0209367, IMG submission 187412) | Marine gutless worms symbiont microbial communities from Max Planck institute for Marine Microbiology, Germany - Olavius geniculatus... ...
TAGCCATTAATATTCATGATCTATATGGGCTAGGGTCATGACGTCACCGCGGGCACTGATAGATTAGAATATTTCGCATAACGTAACGTAATGCCGCATTTCGTTTGAATTCACGCATTAATTTCATATATTTATGAAGCTCAAATCAACATATTATATATGCGAGGTTAAATGTCTAATTTAAATCTACAGAAATTGCGCGAGCGAGTTTGACCGTGGCCATGGACCTTTAAGCAAGTTTTATGGTGGAAGGAGATACATTATTGATGCTTTGGCCTCGCTATTTATGTGTAGATGTGGCAAGCACGTTTACTGCTTTCATTGGAATTGCAATCCAGGAGTGTCTAGGCAACGTTGCCATGCGTCTCTGCCGCCTTCCGTTCCAGCATCCGTCTCTTATCACCTGGCAGCCTGAGCTACTGATGCAGACCATTCACTTTCTGCTGTCACAGTGTAAAGGCAATCATCGCTCAAATTTTGCAGCTGCGGCAGTTCCTCTGGCCGAACTAGCGACGACGATGAACATCTACCCTCGGCTTGCCGATGTGAAGCATTCTTTGCCGAGCTCGCTGCAGCTGTGGACCTTCATGAGCCGGGCCGAGATCTTTGTGCTGTTGTGCGTCTTTCTCCAGTGGGTCTGTCGCCAGCTCGGACCGTCGCAGATAAAACTGGATTTCAAGATCGATGCATGTCAGCGTCCGGCCCACCTCCAGCCAGAGTTATCTGTGATTAGTGTTGGGCCAAGTGAGTTTGAGGAGAGGGTGCAGCTGGTTCTCTTGCACAACCTTGGCCTGTCGCCGTGGGATTTTCGGCTCACTGGCACCAATGAATGGTTTGTGGCGATAGAAGATATTGACTCGGTGATGCGACAGCTGCCGACCGAGTGGAGACGGACTGACTCCAGACCTCCGGCCACCAATCGCCAAAGGAGAGCTTCCAGCGAATCGAGAGAGAGTTCGTCGGCGAGCAGTTCCGATGGCTGCAAGAAGAGGAAAGTGCTTCTGGCAACGCCGTTGGTTGTCTCGGCTACAAGTAGTGGTAAAGTGCCGCAGGGTGCAAATGTCACCCCACGTCCGGCGTCAGTCACCATGTCCTCGACGTCTCGTGACATCAATGACAGAGATCATCGACATGTTGTTGCCGTGCATCTATCTGCACCCAGCGTTCAGCCGCAGCCGCCGGCTGGGCGTGGTCTTGCTGCAGCGTCTCCGAGTGCCATTTTGCCAGTTGCACCGCCAGTTGTTGACTTCACTCTGCCACCTCCCAGGCTTTACAGCTCAAGGCCGTCGTCAGCAGCTTGCCCATCACAACTGAATTACCCTTCATCATTTCACAACCATACTGCTCGGCCAGACTTAGCGTCAGTAGCTAGTCCTGTGCAGATGGTAATGCCTGTTGGATATTCTTCGGCTCACGTTGCATCTAATTCCATGATCTCACCAAGTCTTGCACCCACTGCAGTTCCTCCTGTGATATTGTCACAGCCTGTGGCTTTCTCTTCGGCGGCCGTGTTTCCAGCTTATACTAGTGTCGCCGCTTCATCACAGGTCACTGCGTCAGCATATTGTCTGCCTGCCCAGTATTCTCCTTATCGTCACCAGACCTCTTCCGTGCAATTTCCAGCGTTTCAGTCACCTTTGGTAGCAGGATCTCGCATGACTACTGCAGGTAGTTTTTCGGGCTGTGTTACTTTTGTTAAATTTCTGATTTAATACTCCTTTCATGAAAGTACTTTTCACAGACTTTCTATATATAGCGTCGGCAATGACAACTTTACCGATTATGTACTTAGTCTTTTTTGTACTAACTTTTGTTTCTTTGTTTACGTATTTGTAGCTGTTAATTTTAACTGAATCTACTGGTGTACCGATGTTCTGTTGTGTAACTACTCTCTCACTCGTAGATTGTGATTATCTTTGTTTTCTTTGCTCATTATAACACATCAGTAATGGATAAGCCAAGGATCGTGAAATTTCATGTGAGCATTGCATATAGTTGGCTGTCGGTGATACAGAGAACAGTAACTGATGGTTGGTGGCGTGGCGTAGTTGGTAGTGCGTTTTGGCTGAAACGAAGTTACTCCACGCCGGGCCCGGTTAGTACTGCGATGGGTGACTCATCCGTATTAACACTGTGTGAATTTTTTGTTTTATATAACTGGGTCTTTGACTGTTGCAAATGTGTGTGTTTCAGAAGTGAAAGCAACCTCCGCTAGCCTGCCTCGCGCTGCTTTTTCTGATCAGCCGCTGCGCAACGCGAGTCTGATGTCATATGGCCGTCGCAGTGACCCGTACATGTACCGTGATGGCACGGGTGTCGGGTCGTCACTGGCAGTAAGCAGTCAGCAGCTACGTATTCACCGTGGCTCATCCGTCGCTTTGCAGTGTTCAGGCAGTGCAGTCACATCTTCTGTGTCCAACGGTCAGAGATCATCCGATGCCATTGCTTCTGGTCTTGCCTTCCTGCGTGGCACAGCCCAACAGAGTTTTGGTACTTATGACTGGCATTAATCTTAGGACCATTTGTATTAATGCCACTTAACAGTTGAGTCTACACATTCTACCAGTTTGAGTAGATTCAACATAAAAACTATTGTATGAAACCAAAACGCCATTTAACTCAACTTCGTTCTACTGAAAACTTGGCCAGTTTCGCCACTCGGATCTCCACTGAAGTTTATAAACGGCAGATGAATCAAGTTTGTTGTTAGTGCTAAGTAATAATTTGCTTGCAATGTGACAAATTGAGCAATGAACGTAAACGCTCAAAGAGACGTCTTACACTCGGCCATAATTTGTGTACTGGACTAAGTCTAGGCTTTCTGCCTAATGCCTGTGCAGAAAAAATGCTAACTGTTATATTTATTGATGGAATATTACGCATTAGCACCAAAGAGGAACCTGAAGCTGATGGGTGCCAAATTGATAAACTGCATGGATTGGCTGTGTGAGGCTTAAGTTCATTGCGTTTAACTTACCTTTTTATGTATTGTGCTCTTAACACACAGTAAAACATTCTCTGTATTTACAGTTTCCATTACAATTATATATTTTTGGCGTTAGATATTTTCTTAATGATGTCCATCTATGAACACCAAACTTAATATCTGTGTCTGTACTTTTTATGTTACGTATATGAAGTGTTTGTAATTTGTTTGACAGAATACAGACACGGTGGAGAAGCCAACCAGGCATTAGGTAACCCGAGCGTTCATTCCTTGTCGGTAAATTTGTTATTTATGCAGACTATCATGTTGGTAATTATAATGTGTAAACCTTGTGGCAGCATATGACAGTTGTAATTGCACGTTATTGTGATATTTTTTACTAGAGCTGTCGAATTAATGCACTAACACGTTAAGAATTAACACGCGTTAAAAAAAATTAACGCACATCGATAAAGTTACTTAATTCTGTGACGTTAATGATTCGACAGCTCTATTTTTACCCATCTTTTATCTTTTAGTATACTAACACTTAAAATGCAAGTAAGCATATGTGTCCAGTAATGGCACAATTTTATGATTTCTGCGGTGAAAAAATAACACATCAGTAATGGATAAGCCAAGGATCATGAAATTTCATGTTAGCATTGCATATAGTTGGCTGTCAGTGATACAGAGAACAGTAACTGATGGTTGGTGGTGTGGCGTAGTTGGTAGTCCGTTTCGGCTGAAACGAAGTTACTCTACGCCGGGCCCGGTTAGTACTGCGATGGGTGACTGCCTGCGGGCAGGTAAACCATCTCGGTGCGAAGCCTGCCAGCTAGGTCGACTCAGCCTTCTACCCTCCGTGGGACGGTAAAATGAGTAGTAACTCATTTACATGGATTACGGATGGTGGGGACCTTGGTACAGCTGACTGGGGTTGCCTAACCGGCCACTGCGTCAAGCTTGTCTGCAGGCTGCACACGGTGGCTGTGCGGCAGGCGGCTCTGGTTAGTGGCGAAAGCGCATTAGAGGCATGCGCATGCTCGCGATGATGCGCTATACAAATTGACAACCTTTACCTTTACCTTTATCAATCTCTGTTCGTGAAATTATCTTGAAATATTTGGCTGGTGCACGTTGCAATGTATTGTAATATCATGCATTGGATGAAGTACATGATATAGTTGTGTTAACAGCTGGAGGGGCAGCTCATGCTGCAGCAGCAGCACCAACGGTCTCGTCAACAACGCAGGCAGTAGGTTCAGTCCTGGAGGTGATACAGTCGAGTGTTGCACGCATCCTGCAGCAGTATGTCAATGACGGCTCGGTATTGGACATCGATTTGTCAACGTATGCGTCATTTCTTGCCGACACATTTTATGACCTCCAGGAGAGTCGCAGTGCTGACAGCACCGTCGCTGTCACCGACAGCACGTTTGCCGAACTCGCTGCGTTTGTCCGACGCAACGTCGAGATTCGGCGTCGACGAACGTCGCTCTGAGTCGCCGCCAGCTTCTGTCGACGGCTTCACTTAGATCTATGCATCATTGCGTCAGATCTCTCTTGGCCACTTGTGTGGTTGAACGACTGTTGCTGCTTTTGGTTCTGTTCTGCGTTTGCAGTTCAGCTACGGCAGTCAAACATTTGGATTTTGCTCACCAACGTGCTCATCGGTATTAGTGATCGGCGATCACGTTCGCTTGTTTCTAGGACTGTTTCATTAACTTACATGTTAAGAACTGAATCGTGGTTAAAAGACTGTTAATGGCATTGTAAAAAAATGTAATGCACGGACCAAAAATTATTTCGCAGTTGCTCACTTTTGCGATGACCTTTGTTCTAGTGTATTAGCATGTTCCAAATTCAAGCCGGTTCCTATACCTGTGCTATTTACATGGTGAATTTCTTGTTATATATTTCTCCATCTTTCATACTTTGTTTGCTTATTTGTTCACTAGAAGCAGTTTGGTTAAGCCTAAAAACTCACCGGATTTGAGAGACGAGTCATATCCGTCTGTGAGTACTGTTGGGTAACGTATAGTTGAAGTAGTAAGTATTACTTGATTAATAATTAGTCACACAGTTATTGTGCTTTGTTGACAGTCTCGAGGGGATGTCAGACGAACGACAAAGTCGGCCGACTTTTGCGGGCGTGGTTTAGTTGCCTGGCAAAATCGCCCAACAAAATCGGCGAACTATGACACACGGCCGATATTTTCGTCTGCTACTTTGTACGATATCAGCTAGCACAACAGCCGAATGCAGATCGCAAAATAATACTTGCATCACTTTTTTCTGCATCTAATGAACGAAAATAAATAACAAAAACAAGAAATAACTAAAATAAATATTCATCTTCTGTTGTAAGCAATCACCATGGCAACATAAACAAAATTTGTTGTCCGATATTCAAAAAGTCGGCCGACAAAATCGTCGAAGATAGAACATGCTCTATCTTGGCTGACAAAATTAGGTGATTTTGTCGGCCGACGAAATCAGGCAATTTTTGCATGACACACGACAGATTTTTGTCAAGAGATTTTGTCGGCAGATAAAATCGGCCGATTTTGTCGTTCGTCTGACATCCCCTTTAGTGATTCTGTTTGTCCAATAGGGCGCTATTGAGTTTTGCTGATAATACGGTTGCTGAAATGTGCATTGCATGGACTTAAAGTGACTTCAGAACGCTTATCAGTATTGCAGTTTTTTTTGTGTGTGGAGTAATTGTTTGGAAGTGTAATCAGTTGTGTATGACGTGGATTGAACCTAACATGTAGACAGACATGTGGCCCTTCAGGGCTATTGTCTGTGAAGCTTACGACTTACCAAACTAACCAAAAGTAAATACTGCTCGCTTCATTCTTGCGTAGCACTTACGTTTCTTGGCATGCTATTCATGATTTTTCACTACTAAAAAGTTTTGCTGGTTCTGTTGCAGCTAACAGTAGCTGTTTAGCTTGATCTGTTGACGTAAAAATATTTTTATTTATTTGATTTAATGACAAAGGGCCGCAGCCACTAACATGCCACAATAAAATAACAGTATACATCAATAAATGTCACTGATAACACAATACAACAATAGGTGTACTAGAAAAAATAAACTTTGCAATAACTAGCCAAGAATGTGGAAGTAATAGATCGTTTAAAGCTATTTAAATGAGAAAAGTCAGTATTGTCAGCTGGCAAGTTATTGATGCAGACATAGAAATAATACAGCCTGGCAACTGTGATATTTTTTTGATTTTGCCCAACAAGCAGGCTTTGAGATGTCTGATTGTTCAGTACTAAGCAGGCGTCGGATTTATTTTTTTTAAAGAATTTACGTGTGGAATCCAGAATTCTGTAATTTGTTGCAATTGTGTGTGGTTAAGCCCAAATTCCATTACGCCGACTTTAACCAAAACTTCGCTGCGGGTAAAGTCATGGACGCAAATCATGAAAGTCACGGACACAAACGGTGACAAACCATGAAACCATGAAGTTTCGGTGAAAGTCGCCGACACAAATCACGAAAGTTGCGGACACAAACCATCTCGACATGTCAAGATGTTTGCGACAAAGTTTGTGACAAGTCCGCGACAAACCCGTTTGTGTCGCTCGGACTTTGTCGCGGACACAAATCATGAAAGTCGGCGACGTGATTTGTGTTGCGGACTTTCATGATTTGTGTCCGCGACTTTGTTGGGAACTTGTCCCGGACTTTGTTGCAAAGTTGGCGTAATGGAATTTGGGCTTTATTGAGGCATATCAGCCTGTCAGTAAGGCTCAACCTAATTGTTGATTATACTGACATGATTTGATTCGTGTAATTGGCCGCCGCTGTCCACCAATAGACAGCATTATGAGATTGATGACTGGGAAGATTCTTAGAACTGTCATTCTTTTCACCTATGCACAATTATAATGGCAAATTCTTACAATTTTAGGTTTAGGTCAGTTATGTGTTTTATGTTTCATGTTAGGTTTTTCTGTAAAAATTGTATTTTCTGTTCTATTGTTGTAAAGGTTAAACTTACTGTTTCATTGCTATGTGTACACTGTGTCTCAAAAAAAATGTCCCACTTTGTAACTGTCCATATCTTTGACAAATATTAGCCAATTTTCGAAATTCTTTCACTCACACACTCTTTGGACAATTTGCATTAAAGCAGTTATTGAATATTTCACCACACCATAACTGCATCGCTACACTACCTTGTGAAATATAAATGCAAGAAAAAACTAGCACTACTAAATGTATGCGATGTGTGACGGCAGGTTTAGTTGTTAAGGTTTTCTGGGGTTTTTTTTAGCTAATTGTCGTTCTGTTTGTTTTGTTGCTACCAGCCACTTCCTTCGCTGGTCAAGTGTTTGCAAAGGTGTTCAGTAATTGGTTAAACTTAATCATAGCATAAAATGTGCAGGTGCCTTTAATGGCTATTGTTTTGTGTTATACCAGCTGATATGGTAATTTTGCAGTAAAGACATTGATTCAATGATTGAATTCCATGACTATTTTTCAGTCACATCAGCATATAGTGATAATAGTATACCTCAAGGCAAGATGCCACCTGGTTGCAAAAACCGCTAATAGAAGATTGAAATGGCCTATAATATCATTTGTAAATTGGCGCCTTTGTAATGATCTTGAAGCTTAAGAGCTTCAGTAGCTTTAATGGACCAATTCTGATACAGGTATAAGTGGCTCTGCCTCGATATGCCTATGCACTGCACTGCATAACCCTAACCCCAATGCTGATGACGTGGGCTCTAGCTACCACTTCATCATCATCGTCATTTCTGGCAAGTACCACTAAGAGTGCGTGAACCCGGCCATTTTTCAAACCCGTAATCCTGGGTTTGAGAGTGGGCAAAACCCCAGGTTTATAGGTTTAATTTTGAGCATTAATCAGTGAGCCTATGCAGTATAAAAATTTCTAACGACAGCTTTTACATGTACTTTTTGGACTCGAATGTAAAGCTGTAAGCTTGAAGGCCTGGTCCAATTGGTAGGAGTTGTCGCATAATCAAAGCATTTGCATGGAGTATAGCATTAAAATTTGGGAGGGCAAAAAACGTGCAAAAATCGGTGCGATTTACGACAACTTTCGAGTTTGAGCGCAAATATCTCTGGAATCGATGAAGATAGCGACAAAATCTAAACGGCTTTGACGAGAACTAACCTTTTGGCATTGAACAAAAAAAAAATTTTGTGAAATACCGTCCACTACGAACAAAGTTATAAGCGCTCATGTTGACCTACCCTAAGTCGACAATGCGCGTTCAGCGTATGCCAATGCATTTGAGTTTGGGCCACGTGACTGGTGCCGAGGAAATTTTACCCCACCCCTAATTTTCCCCCAATCGGACTTAGGGTGCCGGGCGGACTCACGTTGGGCTTTGCCCCAAATTTCTAGTTTATTTATTTATTTGTATCAGGCAACAAAGCCCATAAACACCATAAACATGAACAGAAAAAGACAGATAGCACTACAGAAAGAAACATGGAAACAGTAAATACCGTTACACTAATGCGAGCCTAGAGCATCAAACAGTCCATTCTTAACACACTTCAGTCTGGCACAGACGTTAACATTAACATCGCAGTGGCACTGCTGTATATGGGAAATCCAAAAAGTTTAAGGCTTTTAAAAGCAAGCTTTTTAAGGATGGCCAACTGAAAGTTTTTAGGTGGATTTGGGCGAAAAGGGAGAAGGAAATAGGCCTGCACAATATTAAAAAGATGGTAAGAATACGAAAGAGAAGGGAGAAAATGGAAAAATTCCTGGCTAGGTTTATGGCATGGTAAGATGGACGTGATCACGCGCAGGCTTGCTAATAAAAAAAGTCGCATTGAACCGATAAGCGCAATTGACCCTCGTAAATTTGCACACAGTCAATTGTCACCAGACGACGATGCATATCTCTAATTTTGATCATAATTTGTATTTATTTTTCAAACTGCATCAAATTTGGTCAGCTGATTATAACGAAAAATGATTAACATTGAATGCTGAAAAATCGGTAAGCGGTCACGTTAAAATGTCTAACTTAATTTGTCGTTTTCCAACAGAATCAGATTTTACTCGGAAGTTAAATGTAGAAGGCTTTAGTAAATAAAGCTGTAAAATTTCAAGTTAAAATTTAAAAGGGTTGCTGAGAAAACAGCGAAAAACTTTACGGGGGCTACTTTTTTGGCGCACCCTATTAGTAGACTGAGTATACCATAGTAGTACCCAGGGAGTTCTTTCTAGGCATTGAACAATTGCTTATTTATTGCACGTGAGTATGATTAATAAACATAATTTGAATACTAGTTTTTCAGCTTGAGTATAAGATTTATTTAATAAAAGTTATGCCGTCGTTCAGTACATTTTGTGAAGTTTCATATTCTTATTTTTTACTTGTGTGATTCTTTCAACTTACCGGTAATTTTGGTCACCAATCTCTCAGTTCGCCGAACTGACCGTAGCACTGAGTCGATTGTGGGCGTGGCAGACTGATGGTCTTTTATTCTAGCGTCTCAGACTAGTCTGTGGGATTGTAGCTCAGCACCAGCGGAGCCCAGGGAAAGTTGGACGCTGTCGGCGATTGAAGCGATGTGAATGCCAAGCAGTCGGCCTACATCCACCTAGCCTTGTTATACACTCCTCAGATTCCAATCTGTGAATGCAGCTTATAACTAGGCTAACATCCACCGTGACAGTGATATCACAAAGTTGGGTACGAGTGCAGTATAAAGTTTCCAAATGAAATGGCACTATGCGTGTAGTACATCATGAGTACATTTCAGAAAAAAATACTACACATGTCAATTCATTTCGTGTGTGTTTCAAAACCGACCTCTTATTCCTGTCATAAACCGCTGAGCTTACTGTTTACAACGACATTAACAACGATGTAAACAACCCAGAATATTTATTTTTCGCTGTGATGTGACCCAGTTATAATTAGTGCATTTAATCGTTAAAGATTAATCGTTATTAATCATTAATTTTTCTAGGTTTGATTAATCGTTAATTCTGTCAAATAATTGTTAATCGTTTAGTCGTTAATCAATTAATCGTTAATCGATTAATCGTTAGTTAAAATTAATCGTTACGTTGTCAGTTTTCTTTAAAACAGAAGGATACACTAAAATTCGTAAATCGTACACTGGCTTTCGATTGGCACCGAATTCAGTGACCTTGGATGACCTTGAACGCCAAAATAGGGGTTTTATAGATTTTTTGCCGATTTCGAGCTATCATTCACGAGGTGGCACACGCCACATGGCTATGGCCGATGTATACATATATGGCAGTAAATAAAATGTGAACTTGATCGATTTCAATCATCTGCAAACTGTTTTATATTCTCTGTAGCCTACTCCAGAAT
>Ga0209367_1013909_pt1 | contig 10286 bp, 6 predicted proteins | sample WorMetLIZISLAND2_FD_187412 | JGI IMG/M metagenome (GOLD analysis project Ga0209367, IMG submission 187412) | Marine gutless worms symbiont microbial communities from Max Planck institute for Marine Microbiology, Germany - Olavius geniculatus... ...
CGATTCACAAATACTCCAAATCTAGCAACAAAACGAACTAAAGACACATTAGACTGTAAACAAGAAATAATAAATCGTGCAGACCGTTTACATATATCATCATAGAAAGGCAGTGTATTAAGCAGCAGGGGGATTAGACTATTATGCGTGTATGGTGGTAACTTCAAAACCCTTCTTGCTGCCTTTCTCCAGACTGTACTAAACACATCAATATCACTGTTGTCTAACGACCATAGCTCACATCCATATCTACTACCGCAGTACGTACTGAACAACCTGCTCCTGACCATTCTATCTACTAAAGAAACACATCATATTATTATATTATTGGCCTGACCAACAAAGCAATTACGTCTATACAATATGTCATCACTGTCATCCAAGTCAGTCGTTATAATGTGACCAAGATGTGAAAAAGACTTAACTTGCTCAATCAGCTTACCATCAATAAACAACATACAGTCACGCTTCATTAACTGGTTAGATATCTTGTTCCGTTTACGAGGTGGACAATTAGCATGCTACTTAGGAGGGCGGGCGGGGTGTTTCTAAACACGAGGCCAGATCAATGGCAGATCGATTAGCAAATATTATTTCGCTCTGACACACACGAACTGCCCATGTCTACTATACTGTTCACAGTGGGATAAGGCGTCGATAACCCACAGGTGCAATCAAGCGTAACCAAATGAACGTCTGTGAAAGTTACCTAAATGACTGTCGGCCAGCGTGGAATAATTGTCCGTTAATCCACTGTGTGGAGTGTATATAAGTTCGTTTAACACTCACTTTTCCCACTCCGGACGGTGGTTTAGCATACACTAAATCACAGCTTACTGCGTCGACATTGCGACGAGTGAGTTTCATACGGCAAAAGTTTTAAGACCAATTTACACATAGGACCAACTCAACTCAACTGTCGTGACTGTATGCTATTCATAGACTACGCGTTGTTTGCTAGCAGTTGAGTTCAGTTGAGTTGAGTTGAGTCGGCGTCGTAGGTGCAAATTGGCCATGAGGCTCTAAGGCTGTAAAAATGACGGAGCTCGTTTCTGCAAAAGCCCTAAGTTGTAAAAACTAACCGTAACTTTTACTCTAACCTTAACCCTAACCATTTTATACAGGTAAGGACTTTTTTACAGATAACAGCCTAACAAATCTCTGTCTGTCTGTCTGTGTGTGTGTGTGACAGACTTGGAACGAGTTTCTGGCCGGGTTGGGGTCGAGTTGGGCTGCTGAGTGCAACTTCACTCACGGTCAACCTCCGCTGCCCAACAGTCCCCAGTACAGCGTCATAGGTCAGCTGCAGAGACAGTAGTATTTGGTGCTTGTACTAATGTACTACTCGAGTACCGTTTCAAAGTACTTGTACTTGTATTTGAGGGTCAGGTACTATTAGGTACATGTGGCAGGTAAGCCTACTTTATTTTTATTTTATTTCCTAACAGTGGCGAGACTGAAAACGCGAGACCTGACGTCGCGATCTGACGTGGCACCAGATCGCAAGGATAAACATTGCGTTACTTGCTTTTTATTGTACAAGTGTCAGCTCACTACAATTTTTAGCTGCTTAAAATATTATAGCTTAATGATGATCTGTAGGTCTATCTGTCATTTGTAATAATCTTCATCATCGTAATGAACTTAAAAGTCGCGTACTGTACGTTGTCCGCGAGATAACGGTAAAAAGCAGAAAGCAAACGATTTTGAAAGAAGACAGGGTTGGGAATGAAGGCGAGATTGTTGGAGACTGCGGAGTGCGAATTTACGCCGGAAGTTGTAGATGTAAAAAAGAGGGACGCCTCGAAACATGTGTTCTGACACCTATGTTTGATCTGGTGCCGCGCTGTCAGATCTCGCGATTTCAGCCCCCACACCCTAACAGTATGCATTTCCATGATTTGATTTTATCATTTTATGATAGGAGTAAAGATTTGACGTCATTATTTAGATCAGTGTTAAGATAAACTAACAGGCTGCAGGTTTCATGCTTTAGCTGTTTGTACTTGTTTTGCTTTAGCTATCTATGTTGGGCTTTAGCTATAGCGGGTATTTGGGTTGTACTTGATAATTAATTTCAAGTACTTGTACTTGTGAAAAGAGAACGTGCACTTGTATTTTTACTTGAGGATCAAGCAGGGCCAAATTAAAACCAAATCGGGCCGGATGCTCTTATTTTTAAAAAAGCCTATTTGTTTTTGGCATTCAAAACCAACCAAGGGTCTCAACCTGCCCCTTCCCCGGAACATAACCAGACCCACATGGTAACAAAACCACTCCGAACAATCAGTCGCGTCATTTCAGTAAATCCTTAAGTCTACCTCTCTTCCCCATCTTTTCCTCTCCCCTGTCTTTTCTTTTCATATTCTTTTTTCCCTTTTTCTTTTTTTTCCATTAAAAGTAGGCTCCTTTGAATCCAGCTAAGGTGTCTTGAGGACCGCTGTAAGTTTCCGAGCGGGGTCTGGGGGCAGAGCCCCAGCCGAAATCGAATTTGGTGCATTTCAGCCTTAAAGTGTGACATCTGGTAACAACAATTTGACCGATTTTTCTGAGAATCAACTGACCGAATTTTGTGCATGCATTTTACAAAGTGAAGGTTAACCAGAAACCAAAAGTTCGTCATCAGTCGTTAACACAGGACTCACTCAGTCACTGAAATCACAAATCCTTGGAGAATCCGTAGACTCCTTCTCCTCCTCTGCCAAATAACGTCCCCCCTGCGACCTTCTACAGAACGCGGTATAACTTATATCGACATATTGCCACATTCTGATGATCATAATTTGTGCACTTTTTAATCTTAAACCTATAATGCCACATTAATACACCGTATAAACTGAACTGCCAATGCGAATGATAATCCCTTTACTCTCCCCCTCCTCCTGTCCTTTCATTTCCCTCCTTTCCTCACCCTTCGCTTTCCTTTCCTCCCTTTCTCTTACCTTTATTGCCTTAGAAATAGGATCTCTTGAATCGAGTCAGGGGACTGAAGGAAGACTGTGAGCTCCCTCAGCGGTCTGGGCGGAGCCCCAACCGAAGTCGAATTTGATGCATTTTGCCTTAAAATATAACGTCTGGTTGCAACAATGTTAATCATGTTCGTGATAATTAACTGACCAAATTAGATGCAGTTTAAACAGTAAAGGCTAATTGGGACCAAAATAAGAGATATGCATCGTTGGAGGGTGATTGACTTTGCGCAAATTCACGAGCTTAAATTGCGAGTGACACCCGCTCAATGCAAATCACTTGGCAGGCCTGCGTGATCCCGTCGATCTTACAAGCATGGGCGTAGCCAGAAATTTGTCTTTAGGGCACTTTTAAGCCCCCTCTTCTTTTCGTTCATTTCTTTCTTCTTTTTTCTTTTTTATTTTATTTTCTTTAATGTCATTCTATTCTTCCTTATCCCCAAATCCACATAAGGGATCTGGAGTAGAGCTGTAAGCTACCTCAACGGGGTCCGGACGGAGCCCCGGTTGCAACCGCATTTTTAAGCAGTTTGGGCTCTCACAAACGCATCTCATGGCAACATTTTAAGTCGTTTATGTAGAGCGAAAATAGTTGTTACAAAAACGTTTCGTCCTTCTGTGGCAATGGGCCTATTTTACAGATGAGCCGGATGCTGCAGCATCCTCAGCACCCACCTTAATAGGGGGTTTACACGATCCAGCAAACGTCCAGCAAACTTCCAGCAAATGTATTCAAAATACACGTGAATCGCTGGGCATTTGCTGGACGTTTGCTGGATCGTGTAAACACCCCATAATCCAACAATGGGATTAGGTACTTGTACGTATACTTGTACACCGTGTCTCAAAAGTACGATTTCTGAATTTCGCACGGTAGTGTAGCGACAGTATTAAGGTGCGGTAGACAAAACTGTAGTTGTTTAAGTCGGGTTTTTTCGTGATGTAGGCCTAGCTAGCCAAAAATTAGGAAAATTGGCCAATGTTTCACGGAGTTATTCAAAAAATAAAAGTGGCACGTATTTTTTTGAGACACGGTGTACTTGAGGCTTTAGTGCTTGCAACATTTCTATAGGTCAGAATCTGTACGCTTACAGCGGCGCCGGCGGACTGAATCTGACGGCTGGCGTACAGGCCTGGTACGACGAGAAGACCGACTATGACTACGACACTCTACAGTGCGCTGATGACAAAATCTGCGGCCACTACACCCAGGTTGACCTAGCCTACTCCGTGTTGTATTATACCTCAACGCAAAATACCTGCATGCGATCGGTCCAAATCGCGTCACGTGACGTTCACACATACGCCATGGTCACCTCCTCAACATCAACACAGTGACATAGTGCCCTCCACGGAGGCACTATTGACAATAGTGCCGTCCTAGAGGGCATTATTTGATTGGCGTCGTCATCACGCCGACGCCAGTCACGCCTCATTAACATTCGAGACGTTTATGACCACGCCGACGCCGAATTTATGTATTGTGGCTAAACCGTACGGCATACATTGTCAGAAGACGACCATGTTTACTTTATTTGAAGAAAGCGTTAAAAACCACAAATTTTGCGTAGAGGTATAACAAAATAAAGAGAGACTGGCGTCTCGATTATCATTGAAAATTTTTCAAACAGTTCTTTACACTTTTTATTTTGTATCTTTTATCAGCACCTAACCGTAAGCAATTGCGCGTTCCTGATTCTTTACAGTGAACGCGCTATGTAAATAATTAACTCTTACTTACTTCATTCAGTTTCCAAAACTGAGCAAACGACGTGGGACGATGCGAAGCCTGAAAAGCAACAAATCTACGCCGAAAGACGGGAACGGAGGTGGTGTTTCAAAGAGGAAACAGCAAGTATTTTCCCAACAGCTATCTTCGGGTCTGAAGCAGCGGGGCTTTGGGCGGAGCACTTAGGACGGATGTGATACGATGCCTAGTTCGGGATCGCAAAAATCTGCTGACGGTGATATAGGGCACCTTTGGGAAAATTTTTCCAAGACGTGCTGCACACGCATCGATAGAACACTGTCTACAGTTCTATATAATCTTAATCCTTTCGTTAACATCGTTATATTTATCATTGCTTGTAGACGCAGTATCCGACTTGTAACCGAGATTGTGTGAAAAGTGAAATAGCTGTGCTGTTGTAGGCCGATACCGATTAGGTTCGAACGAACGTCGGACTTTCTCTGTCGCCGGTCCGATGACATGAAACTCGCTGCCGAGACATCACATCTGCAGTGTGCTTTTTATCTGTCCCGTTGCTATAGCATAGCACGGGACAGATTATAAAATCACTTCTGTCACACTGTCATTCCGTCTCTAAACACTCTTACGGCCGCAATTTTGATTCGATTTTGATGAAATTTTGCACCGTGATTCGGGGCCCGAAAAGTATAGGATCGAGTTCGGGATAAAAATCTAATGACTCCTTCTCCTATTTTACCGCAATTTTGATGCATTTTCAATGGGAAGGTCCTTGTACCACAGTAGAGAATCCTGCGGGCTTATAGTGGCGCTCAATAGCTCAAAAAGCGAACTGAACTGTTTGCCAGAGCATATTTTTACTAGCACACTCGTGACTGTTTTTGCTGTAAGAGTGGGCGAACACCAACTTTATCGACTCATCATCATCATCAGCAGCATATCCAGCGCATAAAGGGTTTTTAGCCGACCGTACTTAAGTAACGGTCAAGCTGCTATTGGCATAGTTGACGTTCGTCCGTCTGTCCGTCTGTCTGTAACGGATGTATTGTGGCTAAGCGTTAGGCCTAAGTCGCAGAGAAATTTTTTTACACGAATAATTACCCACGTGTCATTAACTTGGTGGTAAAAATTTCAGCGATTTCGTGCAAGGGCAGCATTTTCAAATTCGGGGTTAAATGGACAGGGGTAGGAAATTCTACGGAAAAATGGCCATATTTCGGAAACGGTGAGAGATATGGCCAAGGTTACTATTAATAACTGATAGGAAATGGCATACGCCCTTTCATGTAAAATAAAAATCATCAACATTGGATGACCCTGGAGGTCATTGACAACCAGTACGGTCGGTTATCCTAGCGACAGTCGAGTTTATTGTTTTGGCGTTGATGTGCTATATGAATTCACGTCTTACTTACTTACTTACTTCGTGCACAATCGCGCCGCAGGTTGTGTGGTCAAGTAGTCGCGAGGTCGGCTGTGGTTATCAACTGTGTTCAAACCTGGCAAGTTCCACGCTGTCGAATGCCTACTACCTCGTCTGTAACTACGGACCGGCGTACGTATAGACTATCCTTTTGTTGATCTCTGCAGATTATCAACTGCACTGACTATATTTTATGTCATTAGAGAAACGTGATTGACAAGGCGCGTCGAGAGCCACAGCGGGGCCCGGGGAAACATTCTCGCGGAGACCCTCTGGGGAGAAAATTTTTGCATTTTTTAAATGGCGCATTCTGGTGTACTTTATATTTTTGAGCGACTGCGAGCCCCCAAACGTCGCGGGGACAGGGGTAATTTATTTGTTTACCCCTCTGTCGACGGGCTTGTGATTGACTAATCACGAATCAAATTTTCGACCAATCAAAACATTATTTCCAGAGCGCTATTAAGTGCGAGTGAATCAGAAGCGTACGTCTTGGTGCTGATTCTGCATCTTTTGTCGTCGAATTTCTGCTATTTTTCGGCTTATGATAAACTAACGTGGCTGTCGGATAGTCAGCGCTGCTTTGTACGCAAGCGTAGGTTGGCAAAAAATCTGTGAATACACTACTAATATTTGTCGCCAGTCTGACAATTTAAAGAAAGAAAAGAAAAACTGAGCGTAACTGACGCTAGTACATTACGCGTTTGCAGTTGTGGCATGTAATTATTAATAAGCTTAATCTGCTCATTAGTAATATTTTAGATGGCCAAAGTTTGACTTTTCTTATGATTTTATGTTATCAAGCTTTTTAGTTCACAAAATAAGCGTTTTTTCTGTATACAGTGTTCATTTTGACGATATGCGTCAGCCAAGTCGACTATGCTAGGCCCTATAGTTTGTAACAGCGTGAGTGAGTGTGTTTTTTGGCAGTGGCAATTTGAAGGGCGTGAAGCCCTATACGAAAGGCCCGCAGTGTTCAAAGTGTGACAGCGGAGCCGGATGGTGCCAGAGAGGGCTCTGCGCTAGTACGTACAGTAAATACGATTCATATTTTTCTTTGTTTTTTTTACATTATACCGTAATTATTTTCGTTTCAGTTTTTTTCTAGTTTTAGTTATCATTATCTTTTTTACTGAAGCCGTTTCTTGAATTTTTATATTTTACAGCATACTGTACTTCTATATTCAAGTTTCTCTCTCTGCTTGTATGGCATAAACCTCCACCGAGATGTCTTTTTTTACTGCAGTGTCAAACTACGACAGGTTTACGCAAAGATGCAATATTTGCACAGAAAGTCAACTATTGTGACAAAACGGTTTTAGCCGACCTTACTTTTGTAACGGTTGAGCTATTAGCATGGTTGTCGTTTAATTGTCCGTCCGTCCGTCTGTAACGGTTGTACCCTGGCTGACGGGTAGGTCATAGGGGAAAACTGTTTACACGAATAATTAGCCACGTGTGTCACACTCGGACATGCAAATTTTTATCTACCTAATGCAAGGGGAACATTTTCAGATTGGGAATTGAATGAAGGGAGGGGTAGGAAATTTAATTTAAAAAACTGTCCAGTAGCCATGTCTGGGAAACGGTGAGAGATACGGCCAAGTTTACTATTAATCACTAATAGAAAGTGGCGTACGCCTTGTCAGACGAGATGAAATGAAAAATATCGACTTGGATGACCATAAAGGTCACTGACAACCAGCACGGTCGGCTATCCTAGCGACAGCTGGGCTTCTTGTCCCGTTAGAGATGAGAAAAAGTTACATATAGCTGCAACTTAGTTTGTTTGAACATAAACTATATATAGGTCTATATGCAACTATAGGCCCACATGTGAAAAAAGTCAGAATGAGCGTCGTGTTGGTCACGTCTGTGCAAAAATTGTCCAAATACACGGCAGGTCAGTTGCTGATAGGCCTACGTTATTCTGTGCTGCAGCATCTAACGTAGATGCTATAAGCCTATGTAGTTCTTAGTTTTATTTTCAGCTTATTTTTGTAATACCTAGATCAGAAGTAAATCAGTGTAGATTTACTTAAAAATGTCTGTTCAATTGTGATGTAGGAGATTGTTCGAATTCTGCGCAGGACTGCAGTAAGTTTTTAATTGTACAATTTTAGATTGATTTTTTCAATATTTCTTTGTTTATCTATGTGGTCACAAATGTTCGTTTTATTACGGAGTGAATACAAGTCGCAAGTTTGTAGCTGCAACCGGTTGCAATCGTTCTAGTGACTGTCTCATTATGCAGATTTTAACAAAATCCAAAACAGAGAACATAATATTATGTTGCTAAAAGCTTAAGCTACAGATGGGAAAAATAAACCTAAACGTCAGACATTCAGTATAAAATGGAGAAAACCTTCAAGATTCGTAGGAAGTTAGGAACACCAGTGGCGGTACCGTTCCAGCCCGCAATATCTGGGGGCATGGTCCCATGGCGAGAGCGGTAGTGCAACCCCCTCTAACGGGGGTCTGGGGCAAAGCCCCCAGCGAGGTCAGTAGAATACTAATACCATTCCCAAGACACTTAAACTGGAATATCATTTCCAAGAGCTTAAACTAAAACCCCGATTCTAGCTTAGCTAGGCCACTCAGCTAGGCCGCTCAGGCAAGAATGCCTGAGCGGCCTAGCTGAGCAAGAATTGGGGTTTCAGTTTAAGCTCCTGGGAATGATATTCCAGTTTAAGTGTGTTGGGAATGGTATTAGTATTCTACTGAGGTCCAAGGGCAGAGCTTCTGGTAAGGGGATCAGAATGGCCTCGAAGCTGAAGCACTTTTGGTTTTTGGAAGTTTAGTAGAAGTCATAAATTTGCCAACTTTTCTGAAATTTGGAAACACAAACAAACCAGATATTTGTGTTATCTTTGCAAAAATTATGGGTGGCCACGAAACTGGGGAGGATGTGGAGCAAGTGGGGGGCAGCCCCCTCAGGCCCGGACATAAAACCGCCACTGAGGAACACTGCTTGCGACCGCCGTCAAACGGAATTTTGTAGCCATCTTTTAGATGTGCGCCTACATGTAAAGCATTTCTCTGCTTAAGACGGCAAAAAGATAACGCAGATAGTAATAATAATAAGTCTAATTATTTTTATTAAAACGTCAAATGTTTCAATGAAACCTCAGGTTTTGTAAGGTGGAAGTTTCAGATGTGTTAGGCGTGATTTTGTCGACGTGAACCCAGCAATAACGGTTCTTTTATCATTTTTGTCAATCAAAATTTTTGCATCGCAGCAGGATAACAAACGAGAAATTTTGTAGCGTCTATGTGCACATCCAAGAAAAGATTATGCTGACTTTTGGCTGTAGCCTATTGTCTGTTGTGCTCATAATATAAAGTAGTGTCTATATCCATGCAGTTTGCTCAGCGATCTGCTACAACTGTGCTACGCTGGATTCAGGCACTTGTCGATGCTCATGTGCTAGCGGTTTCTATGGTATTGACTGCTCAGGTAAATAATTTTTACATTCAGTTGGCGCATAAATAATGCGATTCGATTTTATTTTCGAAGTCGAATTTTTAGTCGCGGATGTCAATTACGTCACACGAGTAAAAGATGTAGTCTGTTTTTACAGTTTAAAATAGCCTATTATTTCCATAATTTTATGACCAAGTGATCCCAGCTTTTTGTAATAGGCTACTAATGTTAATGAAAGCATATAAAAATCGTGTCGTTTTTTTCTTTTTCAGCCGCGCATAAAAGTTTTAATGTAGGTCTACTTGGCTTAATCGTGTGCTCTACAGGGTGCGGCAAAAAAGTAGCCCCCTCAAGTTTTTTTGCCGTTTTCTCAGCAACCGCTTGGAATTTTAACACGGAATTTTACAGGTTCATTTACAGAAACATTCTACCTCTAACTGCTAAGTGAAATTTGATTCTGTTGAAAAACGACGAAATTATAGACTTCTGAATATGACCGCCTACCGATTTTTTAGCATTAAAAATGTTTAAGCTAAAAATGCTATTCAATTTTCAAAAACCGGTTGCCACGTTACTGCCGATGACGTCACAGTGACGCTTTGACAAACAGTAATTTATTTTGTTTATAAATTATCGCTAAATTGTCGTTCTTTTCAAGCAATCGCCGGCTGCCCACCGGATTCATCTTCCAGCAGGACAGCGCACCAGCACACACAGCGCGCAGCGCAGGAAACTGACTGCGGGCCAACTGTCCAGATTTCA
>Ga0209367_1013910_pt1 | contig 10286 bp, 7 predicted proteins | sample WorMetLIZISLAND2_FD_187412 | JGI IMG/M metagenome (GOLD analysis project Ga0209367, IMG submission 187412) | Marine gutless worms symbiont microbial communities from Max Planck institute for Marine Microbiology, Germany - Olavius geniculatus... ...
TCCGGAAACTGTTGTCTTAATTGATCGATATTCATAAGATCTCCTTTCGTTTGTTCTTTTAAGGAGATCTTACACCATGGGTGTGACAGATACGGTCACACTAACCTTAAAAATGTAGATAGGCTCGATTATAATTGAATTTTGGGAATTTTTAAAAATAAGAAAAAAATACTGGCTGTTACCCATATTGGTCGTCATGGGCCTTTTGAGCGCCTTAATTGTATTTACAGAGTCAAGTGTTGTTGCTCCCTTTATCTATGCCTTGTTCTAGAAATTGGAGATATTTTACTTTTGCTTTGTAAAAGCAACCTCAAAAAAACGAAGTAGTATATTTGTACAATTGAGTTGCACCGACTCGAAAAAATCTCCGCCATGGCAGTCTTAGCGAATAATTAGGGCGTCTAAAAATTTGGAAGTTTGGCCAACAGAGGTTCGCCGTTCCATCGGCACCTATAGCGGCGGTAATTTATCCCGTCTTGGATCCTTTGCTTTCGCCGTTTTTCTCGATACTACAAAATTATTTCAATGTCTCGCTCGCTTAGTAGCTCTTAACCAGTGCATTACTATCGTTTGGCTTATCACTAAATCGACGCTATTGAGCATATGGGGCAAATTCGCTGTCAATTGCCGCATTCAATAGCTTAACTTCGTGAGCTGAAACGCTTTCAATGAAAGTGGCTAAAGGAAGAGCCGTAGCTTCTGCAATTGTTAGGATCTTAGTGCTGCCGCACTTTGTCTTACCAACAGCAAGCCGGTTTTTTTGCAGGAGCGAATCAGCTTTATATGTATAATTCTCTGATATCAACTTGGCTTCGTATATACCGGACTTCGACTATCATTTAGACGCAGGCTTGGAAAATGGCGCCGCGAACCTCTTGCTGGTACCCGCGATGGCATGTCTGGTACAACGGACACCGCTGCAGAAACTCTTTACACTGAAAACCAGGTATTCCTAGATTATTACGGTTTCCCCAAAACTCGATCTATTTATCTGGTAAAAATGGTTCAGAAGTAATTATCTTTCGATATAAGATTCTATTCGATGCTTAAATTATTATTCAATACCGACCTCAATGTTCGTTTAGCATACGCGACTTTGATCATTGCACATATGGCTGCAACCTTTATCTTTTTGCCGCCCATAGAGCTTTTTAATAACAAACCGCTGTTAGCAGTGGATCATCCAGTCCATATCCACCGTGTTTACATGTATCGGGAAGCATTATTTGAAAGTGGTTTGCCGTGGGGAATTGATCCCGGCATTTCAGGGGGCGCCTTCGAAAAACCTAGCTTGGATGTAGGCGCGAAGCCACAGCAATTGATGGGTGTGCTGCTGCCGTTTGTACATCCCGCACGAATCGTAAAATTATTTTTATTTACATCAGTGCTATTTTTTCCTTTTGGAACAATGTTTGCCTGCAGATACCTGAAATTATCTCGATACGAAAAAACTTGGATTCTTTTTGCATTATTGGTGCCTGCATGGCTATATGGAAATTTTGTCGGGTACTTTTATTGGGGCTTGGCAGCGTTTGCTTTTGCGTGTTACTTCTTGCCAATCGTTATTTTCTGCTTTGACAAATACATATATGATTCGAGTCTTGGCACGTTTCTATCATTTTTTATCGTATCATGTTTATTATTTTTTCTACATGCTCTATCAACTTGGGTTATTGCCCCAGTTTTAGCCTATTTCGCCATTGCGTCAAAAAATATTGATAGAAAATGGCGATTGGCGCTCTTACTTACACCAATTGGCGTTCTGGTTGTAAATTCGTTCTGGTTTATACCATTTTGGCTGGCTAAATACAGCCCGAAGACTCCATGGACACTACCTAAAAGCCTATCACTTAAGCATGATATGACGTACACCTCGGTAGCAAGCTTGCTAGAGGCCTTAACACTAGAACGGATAATTGCTGCAGTTATTGGCATATTTTTAGCGGCTTATGGTTTGCGTCTTATTAACCGGTATGGTCATTTTCGTATTGCTTATTTGTTGGGGATAAGCATAGCATTTTCATTTATGCTTAAGTTTTTTGGCTCATTTGTTCCCATCATAAAAAATTTTCAGCCTGCCAGGTTTATCTTGCCAATGTTTGTATTATCCGTAATACCGGTCGGTTTAGCATTGTCAATGATTGCTCAAAGATTAGGCAATCTGAAATCAGTAGCGCTATTACTTGGCTCGGTTGTATTGTTAGGTCTCATATTAGCCACTAAAATACCCGTTGTTAACAAATATTCAGAGAATTATGATGAACTAGAGAAATTTATTGAAAAAAATGTAGCAATTGAAGATAGGATATTGATCGAGACTCTGATACAATCTGAGCCGAAAGTATTTTCATTGTCGCTAAACCGAGAGTTTATAGGTAGTGCCTATCCAAGAACCAAAGATCCAGCGCAATTTGCGAGGAGACATTTGTGGGGTAAAAAGCTAGATGCCTGGAAGCCTGACGAATTGGAAAGGAGCTTGAAACAATGGGGAGTACAATGGGTTTTGGTATCACGGAACAGACATCGCGAATTGATAACGGCTGCTACGGGAAGCGAAGGCGTGGATTTAGGGCCCTACACTGCCTACAGGCTAAAATATCCTACAACGCGGTTTCTCGTTGGAAGTGGTGATGTGATTTCGAAAGTAAATCGTATAGAGTTGAAAAATTTAAAGAATGAGAGCGGCTATGTCGCAGTTAACTACCGCTATCACCCCGGTTGGGAAACGGATAAAGACCTTGGTATATGTCGGTATAAAATTACAGAAGACAGTGCCGGTTTTATAGCTATTAAGAATGCGCCAACAGAGATTACCTTAAAGTTTAATCCTTGGAAAATGCTTTTTGCACTGTGGCCGCCAAATAATGAATTTTGCCTTGAAGCCAAGTAAATTAAATTCCGATGTATGATTAAGTGATATGTTTGATTCGGATAGAAGTATGACAAAGATTTCTAATCACGTAAAAGAAGATATAAACAAGACAGCTTACCCAAAATGCTGTTTGAGTGTGGTGGTGCCATGCTATAACGAGGAAAATTACCTTGAGAGATGCCTGGATCATCTTATGCAAATAAAGGATGAATCTCTGGAATTGCAAGTAATTATTGTTGACGATGCAAGTCAGGATAACAGTCTTGAAATAGCAAATAAGGTGGCATCCCGGTCTAACGAGATAACAGTTCTTAAGCATGATAAGAACCTGGGTAAGGGCGCAGCACTGCAAACCGGATTTACTCATGCCACGGGTGATTTCATAGCTATACAAGATGCAGATTTAGAATATGACCCCTGTGATCTGAAGAGAATGCTTATACCTTTAAGAAATAACAAGGCTGACGTAGTATTTGGCTCAAGATTTCTATCTGGTGGAGTTCACCGAGTGCTTTACTTCTGGCACTACATGGCAAATAAATTATTAACTTTATTATCAAATATGTTTACCGATCTTAATTTAACCGATATGGAAACATGCTATAAAGTATTTCGTAGAGAAATAGTTCAGCGAATTGAGCTGAACGAAAAACGATTTGGTATAGAACCAGAACTAGTTGCAAAGGTAGCACAATTAAGGCCGCGAATTTATGAAATGGGCATATCCTACCATGGGAGGACATATGAAGAAGGAAAAAAAATCGGCCTAAAAGATGCGTTTAGAGCACTATACTGTATTTTGAGGTACAATGCGCACAAAGCACCTATTCCGATACAATTTATATTCTACTTATTTATTGGCGGTATTGCTGCGGTTTCCAACCTCTTATTATTTTTTGCTTTTATCAACACCAATATTTCGGTAAATTTTGCTGCACCTGCAGCCTTTTTAGTCGCTGCAATTGTAAACTATATTTTATGTGTACTCGTTTTGTTCAGACACAAGGCCCAATGGAAAACTATTCCAGAAATTGGAATGTATTTTCTTGTAGTGATAATTGTGGCGTGGTTTGACCTTGCAGTTACCAAAGTCCTTATATCATTCAGTTGGTCATATTTATCTGCCAAAAGTGTCGCAACAATGTCTGCCTTAACATTCAATTTTATAGGCCGACGATATTTTGTATTCAAAGAATCCGTGGTCAATGACTGGTAATGTTCTTATAAATAAAAATTATAAACTATGAAAAAGAAGAAAGAAATATTTATTGTATTCGTTCTGTTTTTTGTTCTACAAATCTTTTTACAGTTTATAAATGGCGCTTTTAGAAGTGAGTTTGGAGGTCATCCGGATGAGGTAGGGCATTATGTTACTGGGTTAATGGTAAAAGAATTTATTGAATCCGGAAATTGGGCAAATCCAATTCAATTTGCCGAACAATATTACCTGCATTATCCCAAAGTTGCTTTCGGTCATTGGCCACCGTTTTTTTACCTTGCTCAGGCTGTTTGGATGATCCTGTTTTCGGCATCCCAGCTTTCCATTATCAGCATGATGGCTTTCTTAACAGCCATTTTAAGTACACTCATCTACTATACTGTTAAAACAAGGACAAATTTAATATATGGCATATCAGCAGGGGTTCTATTCCTTTTCACCCCTCTTATTCAGAATTACAGCATTATGGTAATGGCGGAGATTTTGGTTGCGCTCTTGTGTTTCGCAGCAACTTTAGTCTGGTCAAAATATATGGACAGTCCGAATGTTAAGAATGCAATTGCATTTTCAATCCTTTCGAGCTTGGCAATAATGACCAAAGGAAATGCCTTGCTTATGGCACTTCTGCCGCCTCTAAGTATTGTTATAACACGTAAATTCAGAATACTTCAAAATAGGTCATTATGGTATATACCTATTATGGTGGTCCTGATATGTAGTTTATTCTATCTGAAAACATTAGATATGGTGCAGAATGGATGGGAGGAGGAAATATCTTACTTTCAGTACATTAAGGAAGCATTACCTTTTTATGCTTTTAATCTGGTTAAAGTATTGGGTTACGGTTTGTCTGTAGTCGTATTATCCGGCCTAATTTTTATATTTAGAGATAAAAAAAAGGAAATTAGTCTTTGGGTATCTTTTTCGGCGTTAATTATAAGTGTTTTGATATTTCATTGCTTTGTTCCAAGTGGATTTGCGAGGAGACATTTAGTTACGGCAATCCCACCGCTTATTGTTATTCTAATTGTTGGTATCGCCGTGCTGGAAAAAATGATAGATTCTAAGTTTAATCAAAAACCACGAATTGTACTGCTCTTATTCATTTTTTTCATTTTTGCGACAGAGACCTTTAATTTGCGAGAAAAAGAATGGTCCGGTTTCAGACAGATTGCAAAAGACCTGATCGAGCAAACGAGTTCACCGAATTCTGTGTTTATAGTCTCCTCCGATTCTACAGGCGAAGGGATGTTCGTATCTGAAGTGGCTCTTCTTCAAAGTAGGCCAAAGCATATAATTTTAAGATCAAGCAAAACATTTTCAACTAGTAGGTGGAGCGGCGCCCAATATAGAGCCCGTTTTAGCGCAACAGATCAAATTAAGGATTACTTAGATTCAATACCGGTAGAATACCTGATTGTTGATAAATCGATAAAAGAAAAACGAAAACGTAAGCATAATCGCCAAATAGAGGAAATGGTAGTAAGCTACAAAAATGATTTTGAATTTATAGGAACATACCCAATTATACGTGATCAATTGATTTACCAAAATGCTATTGACGTTTATCGGCTTAAAGCCGAGTCTTATGAACGATCCAATAAGATCAATATAAATATGGAAAACATGCTCGGAAGAGAAATAAAAGAAAAGTAAAAATTATCTTAAGAAATGACAAAATCAATTTCGATTTTAATACCGGTATATAATGAAGAAGAAAGCATAAAATTATTATGTCATGAAATCGTTGGGGTCTTAAAAAAAAGTAACTACAATTATGAAATCGTGGTTATCGATGACGGTAGCACCGATGAAACCCTCAACCGGGCTTTAGAAGTAAAAAATTCGAAGAAATTTCAATGTAAAAACAATTGCAGGCTTCGGATAATCAGGCTCAGCCGAAATTTTGGGCAAACTGCGGCAATGCAAGCGGGTTTTGACAATGCTTTAGGAGATTACATTATTACGATGGATGGGGATTTGCAAAACGACCCTAATGAAATCCCAAAATTTATAGAAAAATTGGAGCAGGGGTTCGACCTGGTTTGCGGATGGAGAAAAAATAGAAAGGATAAGACACTGACAAGAATTTTTCCATCGCAAGTTGCTAACTGGCTAATCAGAATAGTAACCGGTGTACACATTCATGATTACGGCTGTTCTCTTAAGGCATATAAAAAGTGGCTAATCCAGAGCGTAAGATTGTATTCTGACATGCACAGGTTCATACCGGCTATCACCTCAACCGTTGGAGCAAATGTTACCGAGTTAATTGTAAATCACAGGGCAAGAAAATATGGTGTCACAAAATACGGATTATCGAGAATATGGAAAGTGTTTTTTGATCTAATCACGATTAAGATGCTTATTAACTTCTACAACCAACCAATCATTTGGTTTGCAAGTATGGGCTTTATTTTTTTAGGGTGCGGTCTGATGATGGGCGTTACCGCTGTTCTCTCTTTTTTAAGCGGCGGGAATACGGTTGTATACACAACCGCAAGTTTTATGTTTTTATTTCTTTTCGCAAGCTTGTTGTCGTGGGGATTATTATCTGAGTTTTTTATAAGAATCAAAAAGGAAATAAAGGGTGAAAGAAAAAAACGCAAAGACAATTGAAGACAACCTAGCGCCGGAATTAAACGGAGAAGACCTCGATGTCAGTGTTATCGTACCAATCAGCGAACGCCATGATGACCTGTGTAAACTTTATCGTCTTTACAGCGAGGAACTCGCTCGCATCGGAAAGCGTCAAGAATGGATATTCGTTGTTGACGGTCATTTTCCTGCTGCCCAAAGAGATCTTAAGAAACTGAAAACTAAAAATAATCCTATTAGAATCTTACAATTTTCGAAACCTTTTGGCGAATCTGCTGCTCTGATTGAGGGAATTCATTTCGCTAGATCCGAGACACTATTAACGTTAGCCTCATACATACAGATTGAACCAGACAGTTTAGACAAATTATTTCATGCATATGGGCAGGGTAATGATATGGTTATTACCCGACGTTTTCCCCGTAGAGATCCAATCATTAATCGGATTCAGTCCTGGGTATACCATGCTATAATGGGCAAAATGACGGGAATTGTCTATAAAGATATTACATCTGGAATGCGACTGATGAAACGAAGGATTATTTCTGAATTTGCCCTTTATGGTGACTTGCACAGGTTCTTGCCAATTATGGCTTTACAACGAGGATTCTCCGTTGCGGAAATCAAAGTTCAACAAAGGAGGGAAGATACAAAAATCCGACTTGTTTCACCGGGGGTATACCTGCGACGGTTTCTGGATATTTTAACCATTTTTTTCCTGATTAAGTTCACACAAAAACCTTTGCGTTTTTTTGGATTGATCGGATCATTCCTTTTTATTCCTGGTGCTTTAATAACGATATCCTTGGGTGTTGGTAGAATATTTTTCGGGCTTGGTCTCGCAGATCGCCCACTATTGCTACTTGCTATATTACTAATGGTGTTCGGCATACAGATACTTTCGGTTGGTTTGGTAGGTGAATTGATCATATTTGGGCAAACCAAAGCAGCTACGAGCTACAGAATTGCCGAAATAAATGAATAGACTCGACTTTAGGCTGGCAAATAAATGACACTATTGTTCTGGCTATCACTCCTATTCATTGTATACACATACTGTGGATATCCAATTCTATTGATAATATGGACTGTGGTTGCCGGTCAAAAAATTGAAAAACGCTATATTAAACCCGAGCCATCCGTGAGTGTTATCATTGCTGCAAGAAATGAAGAACGCAATTTGTATAATAGACTCCAGAATCTTGTTAAGCAGGATTATCCTGCCAATAAACTAGAGATCATTGTCATTTCAGATGGTTCAACAGACCAGACTCAAAAAGTTGCCGAAAGTTTTATTGTCGATTATCAGGCGCAAAATCTGGATTCCGGGCATATAGCTAATATTAAATTGATAGTGGTGGAAGAAAGCATGGGCAAACCTCACGCACTGAATTTAGCTGTAAGACAATCCAAAGGCGAACTGCTATTATTTACAGATGCTCGCCAGTGGTTTGAAAGCAGTGCCATCAGAGAATTGGTTGCCAATTTTAACGACAGCTCAGTCGGATCTGTGAGTGGCGAATTGGTATTCGCAGATGATAATCATCAATCCATAAGAGAGGAGATGAATATTTACTGGAATTTAGAAAAAAGTATCCGCAAGATGGAAAGTGCCATCGAGTCGGTCGCAGGCGCGACCGGGGCGATTTACGCGATTCGGAGAGAATTGTTTGTCCCGATCCCGTTAGAATCTCTGTTGGATGACTTGTATGTGCCGATGATGGTGGTCCTTCAAGGATATCGAAATGTCTTCGACTCCGGGGCAGTTGCCTACGACAGGGCCTCGAAAGATTTGAGACAGGAAAAAATGCGCAAAATTAGAACGTTGTTAGGTAACTATCAAATTCTGCATCAACTGCCCTGGTTGTTGTCGCCGATAAAAAATCCAATATTTTTTCGTTATCTTTCACATAAACTATTGCGCTTGATTATTCCGTTTTTCTATATAATTCTAATGGTTACCTCATTCATGGTGGAGGGTTTTTTCTATAAAATAGTATTAATACTTTCAATAATACTAATATTGCTTGCCTTCACCAAAAATATGTTTAGTTCGATACCTTTTTTTGGAAGCCTCAGCAAATTTGCCCGCACCTTTGTAATTTTTAATTATTTTGCTGTTATCGCTTTTATTTATTATATATTTCCCATCAATAGAAAAATTTGGTAGCTTTTTTCCAATTCACAGATTAAGCATCTGATGAAACATGTGCCTTCATTACAAGAGATCAATTTTCGCACAAAACAGATCCTCTGGAACAGGTTGGATTTTTATCGGTATAGCCTGGGACTCGATTCGACAAACGAAAAAAAATTGCTAAAGTTCTGGCAAAAACCACTCAACTTTTTTCCCCAGTTACAACAAGCCGACATAAATAGTAATTTTAAAAGCATTTTTCCCGGCCGAGTCGATGCAATATTAAAACATGCGGATTCGATTTGTGAGCGACGTTACAGCATATTAGGTCTTGCAGAAATTGACTGGTCACAAAACGGTGAGACAAACTGGCATCTGGATCCTGTAAATGATGTTGTTGCTCCATTAGATTGGTGGGCCCGGATTGATACGACAGATTTTAAAAAAAATGGTGATCCTAAAATCATATGGGAATTGAATAGACATCAGCACTTCGTTCACCTTGGAATTGCCTATTTGCTCACCGATAACGATGATTACCGCGACGCGTTTCTAAAAAATTTTCTTTCGTGGGCACACAATAATCCACCTAAATTTGGTATTAACTGGGTGAGTAGCCTGGAGCTTGCTTATCGTTCAATAGCCTGGATTTGGGCCTACCATCTATTCACCGTCAAGGAAGGCTTACCTACAGAAATTTTTAAGCTGATTTTAAAGTACCTCGCAATTCAGGCTGGCCATATCGAACACAATCTTTCGACCTACTACAGCCCCAACACGCATTTAACGGGAGAGGCGCTAGGCCTGTACTATATTGGCAGTTTTTTAAATGGGTATAGACCTGCCACGAGGTGGAAGAGATTAGGATCAGAGGTTCTTTTACAAGAAATTTCACGACAGGTTCTTTCAGACGGCGGGTATATAGAGCGCAGTCTTTGGTACCATCGTTACACATTGGATATTTATATTCACTTTTTAGTATTGGCTAGGTGGAATGAAGACAGAATTCCTGGCTATGTTGGACAGCGTGTTGAGGCTCTGGCTGAATTCATGATGTATTCAGCAAGACCTGATCGATCATTTCCATTAATCGGAGATGACGACGGCGGTCAATTGATTAAGTTGGATTCGCTTGCTGGCAATGACTTGAGAGGGCTATTTTCAACTCTTTCAATTTACTTTGAGCGGAGAGACTTTAAATTTTTATCGGAAGAATATGCTGAAGAAACCTATTGGCTTCTTGGACCCGAGAGTCTAAAATCATATGATGCTCAGGAACCTCTCCAGCCATCACACTCTTCCATTGGATTCAAGGAAACCGGTTATTTTTTTACGGGTCTATCTACCATTTAAAGGATTAATTTAAGGCGATGTCTTCGAGTCCCCATGATTTGGTTCTGCGTAGCCGGATTCCGGAAAGCCTCATAATGAGGATAATCATCATATCGATAGTGGGGATC
>Ga0209367_1013911_pt1 | contig 10284 bp, 7 predicted proteins | sample WorMetLIZISLAND2_FD_187412 | JGI IMG/M metagenome (GOLD analysis project Ga0209367, IMG submission 187412) | Marine gutless worms symbiont microbial communities from Max Planck institute for Marine Microbiology, Germany - Olavius geniculatus... ...
AAATTAGACAATGCTTTAAACTATCATAACTCCGGCTATGTATAAGATAAAGTCGTAATTTTTGGTTCTAGGGTATAGTTTTCGGGGTCGGCCAATTTAACGGTGTCATTTATATTTACCCCTGATCGACCCCCGTTGCCATGGCAACAAAATTTGGGACAAAATGGGCAATAACTTAGCCCTTTTAAAAAAATGGCACGCTGTTTGACCTACCCCCTATTTTCGGGCCCGCCCTATCCGATGCTGTCATTTACATTTTTTCCCTGCCAACCCCCGTTGCCATGGCAACGAATTTTGGGACAAAATTGGCTATAACTTGGCCCCCGTAGAAAATAATTGCGAGCTGTTTGCACCTACCCCCATATTTTCCAAGCCGGGCTATCTGATGTTGTCATTTAAATTTCTCTCGTGGCGACCCATGTTGCCATGGCAACAGAATTTTGGACGAAATTGGCTATAACTCGGCTTATGTAAGAGATATCTGCAAAATTTTTGCGTCTATAGGGGAGTTTTCGGGGATAGGCCATCGAATGATGCCACGCGAATTTTTCTCTGAGCGACCCTCGTTGCCATGGCAACAAAATTTGGAACATAATGGGTTAGAACTCGGCTTTACTAAGAGATATATCGAAGATCTTTGCATCAGATGGGGTGTTTTCAAGATCGGTTTATTTTGATATGGGCAGTGCACAATTATTCAAAAACGCACATATGCAGCCCTGCAAAAATCAAACGTTAAGTATACGAAAAATCATTATTATTAGCAACAAAAAACATTTCTACATTTTCTAACATTGCTATAATTAACTAATTCAGATTACGTCCAACGGCAATAAAACATAAATATTTATGTAAAAACTGTTCAGTTTATATAAAGTGTAACGGTGACATCGTGGTTGTAGATATAAAACAGCACAAATCACAATTTAAAAATTCAAACATCACCATTACACAATGTCAGAAGAACTTTGCTGACTGTGTAATGGTAAAGTTTGAATTTTTAAATTGTCGTGGTCTATCTCCAGCCATTTTGTCACAATTTGCTGTTGAAATGTGTGCTGCAGTCAAAAAATTGCGGAAAATTCATCAAAAACCTTCTTTTGAAGGTTCAAGGTAGTTCAAGGTCATCAACATCCCGTCATTAGTGCTTGTTATGATAAGCAGCATGTATGTACCTATTTCCAACCGTTTTCACAGTAGACGAGCCAATAACGGCAAAATAACGTCTTTTTAGAGGGATTACCCCTCTTTGACGATTTCGTTCGAAGTGAACTCCCCACGTGCAAGCACAAAATTGAGTCACACAAAACTAAAGTCCTTGTTGCAGTCCTCAGTGAAGATTTCGTGATCCCAGCGCGCACCGTTTTGATACAGCTGACGAGTGTGACAGACAGATGGACGGACGGACGGACAGACAGACAGACGTCTAGTGACGATGGCTATCGCGCGTAAAAACGAAATAACTTGACAGTGCATTTTGCTGATGACAAAATTTTCCACACATCGAAGTTATACGGCAAATTCTCTCGAGAGTTTCCGCAAAAAGCGTGGGAACGCTGCACGAGTAGCATGCAAAAGAAAATTTATGTCGTTGGGCATTCATCGAGGCTGGCTCGTCGATGTTCGATGCTTTTTATAGTTCCAGCTCGTTGGTCACATGTACGAGGCGTTTGCAAACGTGCTCGGCTTTTGAAGCTAAACTTTTAGCAGTCTATATACGAGTGCTAACTTTGTACTCCATGAGTCGAACTACAACTTACAGCACGAGACCCATGCATGCTTTAGACCTAATCTCCACTTGCTTCGATTTGTTGTGAAGCCGCACAACAAGTCCGCGACAAATCGAAATTCTGCCGGAAATCTACAACTTCGGCCTAGAATTTCCAACCTGTAGAACAAACCCCGTAAAAATCAGACTCCTACAACAAATCCACATCCTGCAAAAATGTCGTAGAGTTTGTTTTGTCTGCAGAATTCCAACGGAAAAAAACTTTGCATGTTCACGTAACAGACGAGCACATCGTTGCATAGTATTTGCCGTATTATTTCTTGCTTCTTTCGTTTTAATGCATTGCTAAACTTCACCATTATATTTATGGACGCACACAAAAATGCGTGCTAAAATGCTATAATTCGGCAAAGTTGCAACTGATTTGTCGTAGTTCGTGACATTTACAGAGTAATATGTCGGCAGTCGGTTTCTAGCGACAATCGTTCGTTGTTCTGTTAAGTTTATTATTTTATCATCCATTTTTAAAGGGCGTAAACGTAGGCTATACACCCCGTGTCAAAAAATCGAAACCGCTTTTATTTTTTTGAATAACTCTGTGAAACATTGGGCAATTTTGATAATTTATGGCGTGCAACATCAGGAAAGAACTTGACGTAAATGACTGTGGTTTAGCCCACTTCACCATAATACTGTCGCTACACTATTTTGTAAAATGCAGAAATCGTGGTTTGGCCGTTGACAACAATGAATTCATACTGGGTAGCGAATGCGTCGGCTCAGAAATAAGTTACTGCAAAAATAAAAGTGGCAAGTAATTTTGAGACATGGTGAAGTTAAGTGTCACAAAAACTATTAAAGTCGTCAAGTTTACGTGAGCAGAATACAGTGCGGTCTGCTGCGTCTAATGAAAGCTGCAATCTTTTGGCGATCGTTTGCCGTCGAAAAACCTATGCATTGCCAAAAGTGCGCGTATATAACGGCTAGAACTTTGAAATGCACTTGTACTTTTTTCAAGTAAATGAACTGACATTTTGACACACAATTCTCCTGCATAAACAGAGAAAATCTGGCCACAGTTCTTAAGACGAGCTTGTTTTTGGCGCACCCCGTAGTTCTTCTATCTAGCTCGTTTCACAGACACAGTCCTCGTAATTCTCTCACAGTCGTATACGCTGTCGTTGACCTCGCGTTCACATCTCGCTGCTGCAAGTTGCGGGTTGCAGTTAATCGTGGCTCGGCGCTGGAAGTGACGTCACGGGAGACCACGTGATCGTCGGTCACGTGGTCGTCGTCGTCGGGCAGCAGAATTCGTTGTTCGTCTGGCACGTGCTGTAACGATGACGTCTTGCCGGCGACGCTGTGACGTATGCCGTAGGCCAAGTACACCATCACGCCTTCACAGTGCACCGCAGACAGTCACACAGTGGCGGCGTGGGGCCAGGGGGGCAATCGCCAACCTCCCCTTTACCTTAGATTTGCACCCGTCGGAAAATATTTGTCAGAAAGATTTTTTTTAAAACAAAACATGGTGGCCGGAAATGCCCCGTGCTTGAGAATTTGGGTGCAAATTTGAAATTTTAAGCACTCATGATATACTGGGTCGGAAATTATCAGCTGTCTGTCGTAAAACTGCAACTTCCCTCGCCACTTTCTTAGTCTACGACGTCGCTGCAATAGCACCGTTCACACCGTTCATGTGCTCGATAGTTGCGACGTGTCATTCAAACGTCTAGGCCAACATATCGAGTTAACTCGCTATTACACATCCATTTTAACCAACATGCCGTATTACAGGTTTTGCCTGTCCGCCCGTCTGTTTGTTGCGTACGGGCTCCTAACTGGAAAACAAAAAGCGCATATTCTTTTTCTTCTTCTCCACCTTTTCTCCCCTTTCCTTTTCCGTCCTTTTCCTCTTCACATACTTTTTCCTCACCCTTTCCTACTCTCATTCTTGCCGAAAGCAACCTGTTTTTCCCATATTCCAGCTAGGGGCCCGGGAGAGTGCTGCAAGCTTCCCGTAGAGAGTCCAACAAACGATATGTAATATTCATTTTGAGCGCAAAAATATCTTGACATATCTTTCAATAATTATTACAGCGCAACGATTTTCAGCGGAGACCTGCAGCATCGCTGGCACGCACGCATAAGATTAGGCACACAGACAGATGTTGCGTCGTGATGATAATTTAATGTTGGTCGAGCTGCACCAGCGCGTGCGCGCGTGTTTCAATTTGGCAGATGTGAATCGGACATCGATCGGCCGACACAGTCGACGTATTATTCGTGTGTTGTACTCGATATTGATTTTATACGATCGATTGCTACAACATTTGTGCCACTATAAACCTAAGCTGCTATAACTCTGCTATACAGTATCAAAACTCATCCATCCACAGTTGCCGCCAGCAGCCAGGTACAAACCATAGCCTATACTTGCATGCAGTTCCTGGATTTTGAGTTTAAACTGGAAACGACATGTCAACCCAATGCCGACATACTGTGCGAACGTCTGGCTAGACACTGCAGCCTACGGCGCAAACCCACAGGTCGGGGTTGTCATCCGCAGCCAGACGGCCGCATAATTATGTCGGCATTAGACCTGTGCATTTTTCTAACGCCGCCAGCTCCGTTCCTTACAATCAATGCAAAACACGAATTTGGTTTGGAAAGCGCGCCTTTTCCGTCTGTGTTCCTAGTAGGTCCTATCTGGAATCAGATTCCTCCCCGCATCAGGAACCTTCATTCTGCTCCGGGTTTTTCGCAAAACTTTTAAAACTCACCTGTTTCCGCCAGTGACCGATTCAAGGGGGACGCCCCTGTATTGACTGGATGCATCTTAAAACAAGTAAAAATTTTGCATAAAGTGCATTATTTTTGCATAAAATATTTTTACAGCCCCCTCCCCAGACTCCATTCTCTATCCTTCCGCCCCCCCTATTTCAAATTTTTGGATCCGCCCCTAATTTCCGCAACTTTAGACATTGCCTTGCACATGCATAATCGGTTTCGTTTCTGCAGATGAAGCACTATTACTGTTACAGTTATGATTATGATTAACTATTATTAATAAGTTTGTATACAAACCGGCAGCGGTCCACAGAAGAACGAACGCGCATGCGGTGCCGGTGATGGCCGCTAGGAAACAGCAGCGAATGGCAAGCGACAGTAGCGACACCCAGCGTATAGCGGCCGGTGACGTCATACAGTCAGTGCGCCTTACACCACCCGCACTCTGCGATCTCGGCGCCATGGTGTCATTGTGAGGTAAACGCTGTAGATAGACGCACGAGCACAGAGCACCCACAGACGCCAAAACACACGCCACCACAGCCGCCGGGTCACCTGGAACAGCGGATTTATAAAATAACTGGTACTATCAGACGTCGAAAGAAAAGTCACATTCGATAACTAGAAGGGGCACGCTGCCTTAACTGTTTTACTTCGCGCACGCTAGGCTCCTAACGTAGCAAAAAGAAGTATATGAGATCAGTGTAATGATGAATATTGACGACCGACCGACGACCGACCGACCGACCGACTTCCGTTTCTAGAAGAGGCTTCCTGGAAGAACTTCGAATGGCCATATCTGAGCAACCGATCATCCGATCTACTTTGAGTTTGGTTCTAGAATGGAGTAATGAGCAGTGTCGTTTGTATTCACTCCCAACTGACCCTTGTTGCCATGGCAACGAAATCTAAGACTAAATGGCCATAAATTGGCTTGTTTCTCTTTGTGTTCGCCAGGTGACAGTAGGCTACTACTGAAATCTATTCACCACTAAGTTAGGCCAAGTCTAACCTTCCTTGAAAATTTCAGCCAAATCCGCCTGCAACTTTTCATGCAATCCTGCTGACAAACAGAAAAATAAATAATTATTGAAAACCAGCAATATTGATGTGATCAGGCACGTTACCACCCATTTTGATGGAAAAACGTACTAGCAATCAGAAGTTGATATACATAAGCAGTCAGTATTTGTCAGTTAATCGATATAAATGTTTTTTTGTAGTGTTTTATGCGTCATTATTACTGTAATTGCTATTATCTGTTTTTGACGAATAAAGATGTATATATCACAAGTAAATAAGCCAAACACCGCGTACCACATAACCTTTTAAGCAGAGGTAATTACCGGGTCGTGGCGCGTGGACTAAGACGGTGAAGAGGACCAGGGCGGAAGTGACAAATGCTGCGACTGCGCGAACGGCGTGTCTGTGTGTGACGTCACTGGGACATCTGACGTCAATCAGCTGATCATCAGCACGTGCCTGAGCCACGGCCGCTAGACGGCGCTGCTCAAACTCATCGACGATTTCATCGATGTCTGTGTCAGACGACGACGAGCTGCTTCCTGTGACGTCATTGTGATTTCTACTTCCGCTTCCGCTCAGCAGCTCGTCGTCAGTATCCTCCGGAACATTGTCACTGCCACAATCATAGTTACAATTATATTGCAATAGAAGTTTCGACTACGAGAAGCAGTGCGTAATGGCGGCGCTATGTGGTTCATTACAATGTATCCAAACTCTGGTCAAATTTTTCGTCGTTTGTCTGCCAACGTTCACCAAAAATTGTGTGATTTATGCGGCAGAAATTGCAGATTGCAATTCCGTTTTCTAATTATAGCTATCATGTTCAGTTCCGCAGACATTCGCTCTCGACGTCTAAACTTGTCCGAAATTGCGCCAACTTTTGGACATGTTTGCACACCCCTTTCGGATTTTATAACGTACTTTTTAAAAGTACGCCAATTTCCGATCACAGAGTGCTGCAGTAATTGGCGGAGAAAACTCGAAGATTAAGCATAGGCAATTAAGAAATAAACATCAGTAGCAAAACAAAGTGACTTCCTCTTACGTAATACGTAATGTACACCGTGTCTCAGGAAAAAGTCAAAATTGTTTTTTGTCACAACGTTGTCCAATTTGCACTAACTTTGATACTTTTTGGCAGGAAGATGGCCAAGATGATGAAATTATGTAAGGTGCACTCATTTTCCACATCACCTATTTTTTGTCAACGCATTACAGTGTGAAACATAGATGCTCCAAATTGTTGCACAATGCTGAGTTGTTGTCTAAGTAAACGTTGTAATGACTTAATTATGCACAAAATAAATCCAGATGTAAATTATTTAGCAGAATTAAAAGTTCGTATAACAACTCGCTTGCAAATTATCAGAATTTATGTTCAAAGTAGGCCCCGCATACAAAAACAAAGGCTTAGATGCAACACCTCTGGCTGATAGCGAAATCAACGATCGACTGATCAAACGGCATTCACTTATCGATTAGACGTGTTTTAAGCTCATCAGTCAGCTATTTTGTTGTCTGTTGTTTTAACAATAAAATATTTAATACCACAAAATTATTAAACCACGTGGCACCCTCTTTTAAATTGATGATGCAAAGGTAAGCAATCTGATACAAAGAACCACCGCGTAATGTAACAATTTGGAGCATTTGTGTTTCACACGGTAGTGCATTGACATAAATTAAGTGAGGTGACAGACGAGTACATCTCTATGCTAAAATGTATCAAAGTTGGTGAAAATTTTACTAAGTTATGACAAAAACAATTCTGACTGTTTTTTTCTGAGACACGGTGTATACATAAGTGTCGCTGTAACAAAGTTTTTCCTTACATGCAGTACTGAACGGCAGCGCTTAACAGTAACAACTATATGCGTAGCCAATATTAAAAAACAATCGAAAATAAATCTTATATTACCTCATAAACTATGCTCCAAAAATGCGAGAACCATTGCTCAGCTACAGATAACGTAGTCTTGCATAACGCATGCATTAAAAACATTTTGACTTAAATTTGATTCAATTAATGAGCTACATACTGGCTTGCATTAATTCAAACGTTATTCTGACGTCCACAATGACACGTTAAATACCGCCGTCCGTACGTACATAGACGTGGCGTGCTGCGACGACTCCGTTACGTCGATCGCATCGGGTTTGTGCGATGACGTCACTTTCGGTGTCGGGTTACTAGTTCCGGTGGCGTGTACGTCGGCGGTGGTAGTGACAGTGTTCGACTGCTGCAAACTCGTCGATGTACAGTTAGCCATCAAGTCGTTGTTGTACGTGCCCATGCCGGGTGTCGTCGGCCCAGTGCGCGTGCGCGACTCGTAATTTAACTTCCGTTTCCTGTTTCGTCGTCGTCGTCGCCCGAGCGTGTCGTCGCTGCTGTAAGGCCGGTACTGCGTCTCCAGGCTGCAGGCTGCCGTCAGCGCGTGCGAAACGATCGCCGTGACCGATACCAGCTGCATCAGATTCGGCTGATTCAAGATGGCGGCGCCCAGTGTGGCGGCAAGCGCAGTGAAGGCAACTGCAGATGGTTCCCGGTCGGCGCCGGTCGTGCTGAACGCCAGCAGCAGTCCGTCACGTGACATTGCGCCAATCAGCGCCAAGCCGCGCCCACTCTGCAATAGCACAGTCAGACCCAGATTAAAGCATGTTCTGCATCTCCCGACAAACAGACCCACAAAAAGTGGATCCCACTGCAGGCCAGAGAACTTCTGACAGGTGTCTTTTTGTTTGTACACTAATGTAAAAGGACCTCACATTTTTACCAAACGGGACCGCATCAGGTTCAAATCCGGCCTTCACGACAGTGCAGCCTGACAGCAAGTAAGTAAGCAAGTAACATAGCGATTACATACTTAGACTTAAACTTAGTTCCTCCAGTTTCGTGCGGAACTTAAACTTAGTTCCTCCGGTTTCGTGCGGAACATTAGTCAACAATTCGTCTCCAGTTGGCACGATCGCTGGCAGCAGTCGTCTTGTCACTCCAGTCTATGCCCATCAGCTCCAGACCTTCTTTTAGCGTGTCTTCCATGTTCTCTTGGGTCTTCCAATGTTCCTCCTGCCATCCTCAGGTTACCATTCTATGGCTATGCCTCGATGGTGGAAGTCGCAAGATCTGTCTGATGAAACGTCTTCTTCTTGTTGCTACTATGTCGTGCAATGCCGTTTGTTCAGAGCATGTCATTACTTCATCGTTCGTGATGTGATCACACCATAAAATCCCCAGGATCCTCCTAAGGCAACGACGGTGAAACACATTAATCATCTTGGTAGCTTTTGCTGTTGTCTTCCATGTTACACAAGCATAAGTTGCTGTTAAAACTACGATGGAAGAATATAGCCGTAATTTCATCACCTTGCTGATTGCTCCGCAATTCCAGATTGGCTGTAGACGTTGGAAAACAGATGAAGCTTCACCTATCCTTGTCCGAATGTCCATCTCTAAGCCTACATCTCCATCTTTGGCTATATAACTTCCGAGATATTGGAATTTGTGCACATTTTCCGTGTTCTGGTTGTCGAGATTGATTGGTGGCATAACATGTTATTTTCCTTCTCTCATCGTTTTCGTCTTGCCATCACTAATTTGTAGCCCTACTTTTTTCCCGAGCCCATGGAGTCTATTTGACATGTCCTGTGAGGCTCCATGAGTGTGATCGAGCAGAGCGAGATCATTTGCGAAATCCAGGTCTGCAAATCTCTTGTGGTCCCAACTGATAGGCCTACCAAAATCTTTGCCTTCCTTGGTCTTCCTCATCACAAAGTCTATCACCGTGAGAAAGAGGAATGGTGAGAGTATACAACCCTGTTTGACACCAGATACAATATCACACATGTCTGCAAATCCCCCTCTTGTTCTGATGCAACAACTTGAACTTCTGTATGGTTTTGTGAAGACATTGATGAGTTTTTCAGGAATGCCGTAGAGCTTCAAAATTTTCCACAGTGATTCTCTGTACATACTATCAAATGCTTATTTGAAATCAATGAAGTTAATACATATTGGTTTATTCCAGTTGTAGCACTGTTCGATGATGTTTCGTAGCGTTAGTATTTGTTCATTGCATGATTTTCCTCTGCGAAATCCCGCCTGTTCTTCACGCAATAGATTGTCTACTTTATCTCTTAAGTCTGTTCAGTAGCACACCTTAAAAGACTTTTCCAGGCACCGACATCAGTTTTATTCTTCTCCAGTTGTTACAGTCGATGAGGCATTTTTTATTTGGTACTGGAATGATGATGTCTTGACTCCAATCTGCCTGGACGTCTTCTCCATTCCATTCCATATCGCATCAAACAACCGTGTCATTTATTTTACCAAAAATTCCACCTCCATGCTTCAGTAGTTTAACTGGTATTCTATCAAGTCCTGCTGCCTTATTGTTCTTCGTTTACAGACTTACTGATCTTTTCCTCAGTAATGTCAACTTGTGTTGCGTTTATTAACCTGATGCCTTTTTCTCTTGTGAAATCAAAAAGATCGTCCGGCATTGGCTGATTTAGCACTTCATTAAAATGTTCGATCCAGCGTGAAGCTTGCTCCCGTTTTGTCAGTAAAGTCTTGATTTCCTTCTTCTTGAGCGAAACACTCAAAAGTGCTCATCATCATCATCATCATCATCTCTTTAATAAAACAGATTGACAAAATGCAATCATACATAACATAAAAAACATGAAAATCTGATAAATGTCATTGAAGAGAACTTTGTCCAAATGATTACTACTGTAGT
>Ga0209367_1013912_pt1 | contig 10284 bp, 7 predicted proteins | sample WorMetLIZISLAND2_FD_187412 | JGI IMG/M metagenome (GOLD analysis project Ga0209367, IMG submission 187412) | Marine gutless worms symbiont microbial communities from Max Planck institute for Marine Microbiology, Germany - Olavius geniculatus... ...
CGCCACCGATACGCAGAAGGTATTTAGGTTTTTTTTTGATTTTCCGTTTTTTTTGTTGTTCTTGCTTTTGTTCCTGTACTTTCTGTTGTTTTTTTTTGCTTGTTTTGTTTTTTTCGTTTTTTTTTTGTTTTTTTTTTATCTCTGTGTCGTTTTGTTGTTATATTTTCCCATCTCTCATTGTTTCTTGTTTGTTTAGTTCTTTTAAACAACCTTATTTAATCACAAACAGTGCTGTCGTGTCGGGGACAGGGAACAATGAACTAGCTTTCTCTCTCTTTTGAATTTAAGCTTGTTGAAATTTTTTTGCCAGAATTTTTTTAATAGTACAAAATACAGGCTGGCAGTCTTTTACTTTGTGAAAATTGGGGGGAGAGAATTAACATTTTGAACTTTTGAGCACCCACATTTTTTCTGTCGGAATTTGCAGCTGTCCGTTGAAAAATTGCAACTTCATGCCGTTTCTCCCCCCCCCAAGTTTTGACCAACGACGCCGCTGGCCACAAAGTGCCTTTTGATGGATAGCTGCTTGGAGCATTCGTTTCACAGTTCTCTCAACACAATAAACTAAGAAATCTAACGTCGTTCATCTTCTGTATAAAACTAAGCGCTGAATATTATCTAACATGCGAGGCGTTGTTGCGGTGTGCAAGCAGCAATGTTACGTGCCGTCAGAACTGCTGATCAGCGAAGAGCAAGCCCAGATGCTGGAAGAATTGTCTTCAGAGGAAGAAGAAGAAATTGTCACCGACAAGACTACCGAAGTCAGTCAGTCATTCACTGTGTGCGCCGTGGGATACTGCTGGCAAATAATCCCAAGCACCACCTTAGAGCAACTCAGTTTTCTATTCTTAGAAGAAGAAGACTTCGCATAGGCACTAGGCAGCAAAGCTGAACTAGGCCCGTTGCGTGGGAGCTCATCCTCATGACGGCACTTTGAGCCGGCGAGGGCGGATCCCAATTAAGCCAGCATACAGCCCAGGTCGGCCGGATTAACCGACTGGATCGGTATACTTGCAGTCCTGGCCACAGGGCCTACTGTTGCGCAAAACTCGCCGTTTCTTCCCTAGCGATGGCCTTGACCACCGCCAGTACTTATTTTACCATCCTGCAGAGGGTAGAAGGCTGAGTCGACCTAGTTGGCTGGCTGTAGACAGTCACCCATCTAAGTACTAACCGGGCCCGGCGTAGACTAACTCCGTTTTATCCTTTTCTTATTATGGTATTTATGCAGCAGCAAAAAAATCTAATTATGTCACAGTATCGTTTTATTAAGTTAGTAAAATGCATATAAGGCAAGCATAAATACAGCATGTAATCTAATTTATAATTGCTCTGTGAATGTTTGCTAATCTTTTTCATCCAGGGTGATAAAATCACTGCATCATCGTGCCGATATAGTGAAAATGTAGGCTTACTGTATTGTGGGAAGGCGTTTTGATATATATATATTGCCATTGCCGAGTATTTTCCGTGTAGGCCTATGTTTATGATACGTCAACGTTACAGACGAACAGACGGACGGACGGACGGACGGACGGACAGACAGACAACTTACCGTGACAATAATGCGTTTTGCGCTAAGTGTGTCGTGCGGTAAAACGGTATAATGTTCGTATGAAAATGCTTCCGATAATTTTTGGTACTGCCATGTGTGGCCACAGTACGTCGACGTTACAGACAGACGGACAACTTACGACAGCAATACCGCGCTTTCCATTATATCTTCGGTACTATCAAGGTGAAGACACCTACACTGATACAATAAACCCCGGTGAGTAAACACCTCTGAAAATTCCATTAAACACATACCAAAACCACCCCAGACTTAGTGTTAATTTCTTGTTTCACCAAATATTTTACAACGGTTATTTCTTTAAACTTTTGAACGTATAAAGTTGAAAAACTGTGGATATTCATTTGACGTGGTTAGTATCTAGCAGGCAATGCTCATTTTAATAACTAGGTAAATCTCTAAACCAACCCAATTGAATTTGAAAAACACAGTTCAACCCCCAAAACCGAAACCACAAAAAACCCAGTAAAATTCGCCGAGTTTTAAACCCCGGGTACTTAATATATGTTGATGTATAAAGGCGTTCCCGATATTCGTGGCGATCGCCAAGTACGGGCCGAGCGAGGCAGACGGCCTGGCGCTAGAAGAAGGTGACATCGTGGAGGTCTTGGACAGCGGGAACCCCGACCGCTGGCTGTGCCGTCTGCTGGACCACCCTGACAGGCAAGGCTGGGTGCCACCGAGCTATTTGGTCGCACGGTCCGACGACAAACTGGACACTCGCACGACACAGGAAGTGTTCCGTGAAGACATCATCAAGATCAGCAACAAACAGCAAGAGGCCGTCATGAAAAGAAGGTATGTGACTATGCGGTATACATATACAGGGTGCGCCAAAAAAATTTACGCCTGAGGTTTTCTGATAATTTTTGCGAAACGGCTGAGAATTTTTAAACAAAATTTTGCACGCCTATTATCCATTCAGATGTACGCTAATCTGCAAAATTTTATTCAATTATCTCCAACTTTGACAAAGTTATGCCGTATTAAGTGCGACCACCCACCGAATTTTTACCCACCGAATTTTTACATTTCACAACACGTCCATCACGAGTTTTACTAACTGACGATAAACAACAGGTTTAATACAGAAATAATTGACATTTTATGAATTAGCACACAGTTCAGTTAACATATTTCAGTACGAAGTTCACATCGTATGCTCAAAATGTCGGCCACCGGCTGAAACGCATGAGTTCAGACGTTTGCGAAAGTCGCTGATAGCTTTATTGATCGTTGTCTGTGGCAAGTCGTCCCAGGTCTGCTGCAATGCAAGTTTAGCTCTGGAATGGTCTTTGGCTTTGGGGAAGTTTGTGAAATGCCTGCAGCATTGCGCCCCACACATGGTAGTCAAATGGGTTGAGGTCGGGTGAATTTGGTGGCTATTGGTCCTGTTGTTTATCGTCAGTTAGTAAAACTCGTGATAGACGTGTTGTGAAATGTAAAAATTCGGTGGGTGGTCGCGCTTAACACGGCATAACTTTGTTAAAGTTAGAGGTAACTGAACAAAATTTTGCAGTTTAGCGTAAATCTGAATGGATAATAAGCGTGTAAAATTTTGTTTAAAAATTCTCAGCCGTTTCGGAAAAATTATCAGGAAACCTCGGGGGGGGGGGTAAAAATTTTTGGTGCACCCTGTACATAGCACGTCTGTGCACATCTAAAGCAAGATTATGACCGAGTGCGCACAAAACGTTGGTTTGCAACATTAGTGTTTCGCAAGGTAGTGTAGCAACGCGTTACAGGTGTACTGCACTTGCTATAGAGCTGCTACGTAAGTAAAACTCATCGTCAAGGGCGCTTTACAATCTCGGAAGTGGCAGCTGATTGGCATGAGCTAATGATACCACGGCGTATTATGTGGCCATCCATTGCTCACGCTAACGAAACGTTGGACAAGTGGTGAAGCCGGCAGGCATACTACCCCCCACCCCCCGATCAGTCACATTAGGCGTTCACCCGTACCACATGTCGTTTAATTATGGCCGCCCTACGTAGTTTACATGCGTAAGCGGGCCATTCTGTTTTGCTGCTGATGTTTTATTTTCAAACGCCTAACCTCTGAGTTTTCTTGGCCAATCGCCGCGAAACTTTGCCACATGACCGGAAATGGGTGTATTCAATTGTGAGTTATCGCAAAATTTGGTTGCTTTTGTGCCAAAAATTTTGTGGCCAAAAAGCCTCAAAATTCGTCGCGATGTCGGACAACTTTTGCCGCTGATCGCAAACGTATCTTCGGAATGGAACGAGATAGGGCATATCGACAACCGGAAAACGGCTTTGCGAACTACAGTCTAGAACTGCAAACAGCAAACCACCATCTTTCGTAGCGTAGCGCGTGGCGACATCTGGAGAACGCTAGTCGGATCGGTACTTTTTTGACTAGAGCTTACGCCGGTTGTGAGCAGATACGCGTTGAAGGATCTGTGGGAGTCGGAACGCGAGTATGTCGACGACCTGAGCTCAGTGATGGACAGCTACTACAAGGCTCTCGACGCTGCGCCGCTACCGGAAGCACTGACTGGCAAGCGTGACGTCATCTTCAACACGTTCCCCGACATCTTCCGCTTCCACAATGAGTAAGTATGACTGTATGATGATGATGCTGATGATGATGATTATGACTGCGGTGATTATTCACATCTTCTGATCTGCAGCAATTCATGGATTAAAGTTTTAAGCGAAGGGCAAGAAATTGCAGTTACCCAACATACAGCCGCTATTTTCCGAAAAAGAAAAACGAATGCTTAAAAGTTAAATTTTATTTTAAAATGTACCTAAAATAGAGGATTTTAAGCTTGAAGTATGGTATTTTTTTAAAAACTTTTGACAAGAAGGAGTGGGTTCAATTGCCCCAATCAGCCGCGACGCCGCTGCTGGTCTGTAACAATGAACTGTTCTGAGCTACAGTAGGCCTAACTGTTTTTAGTTTTTTTACGCGCGACAGCCTGGTAATGCTTCGCGCGTCTTAGCCATCGTCGAGGCGTCCGTCCGTCCGTCTGTCCGTCTGTCACACTCCGGTATTGTGTCAACACAACGCAAGCTAGGATCACGAAATCTTCACTATGGACTGCCACGGAGACTCTAGTTTTAGGATCCGTAAAGCTTTTTCCGAAATTTGAAATGGGCACCCCGATCGAGGGCGTTAAATGAGAGGGGGGTATAAAAAATTGGCCACTTTGAGCCAGTAAGTCACCGTATCTCAGAAACTGTGCGAGATAGGGCTTAGGTTACTATTAATCACTTACAGGAAGTCGCATACGCCCTTTCGATTGACATCAAGATCAACGACCTTGAACGACCTTGAACTTCCAAAAAAAAGGTTTTTAGTGATTTTTCGCGATCTTGGGCTGCAACACACATTTTAAGAGTAAATTGCGCCGAAATGTCTTGAAATAGACCAAGACAATTTGCATGTGGAATTTTTAGCATTAAACGTAGATTTTAGCAGTTCAAGTCTCGACCCCCTACGTTCAAGGAGGCCTTCGCACGCGGGCGTCAAAGAGGGGTACCCCCATAAAAGGTCGTTACTTTACCGCTGTTGGCTCGTCTAGCGCTTGCAGATAGACATAGACTTGTTGCTTGCCGTAACAATAACTGCTGACAAGCTTTTAATGATTCAACATTAATGACCTTAAACGACCTTGAACCCCAAAATAGGGGTTTCAGTGATTTTTTCTGCAATTTTAGGCTGCAGCACATTCCAACAGTGAACTGCAACGAAATGGATGGAGATAGACCAGGACAACCTGCGAAGATGAATTGCTATAGGCTCATGAGCTTTGCTCGAATTACTTGTTTATTTTTTGGTAGTTTTTTTTTTATTTGGTTCTGATCAGCTGAAATTGCTTTGTTTTTTATTGACTCCACAGTATTGGACTGGTTATAACAGTCAGCTTATGGGTAACGTCAATGTCGTATTTTCAATTTAGAGTGCCTCACCACGAACATGAACAAATATACAGGGTGTTCCAAAAATAACGGATACACAGTTTTATTTTTGGGATAACTTTGGTAATTTAGCACCGATTTTAACGATTCTTTCACTGTTACAAGCAGAAATTTATGGCGCGTAAACCTGAAGTTCTTCCACCCACCGCACCTTTATTGTGTGACCACATTACCTGTATTGTGTGTGCACTGTGCAGTCGGTTTCTGGGTGAACTGATGAATTGTTCCAACGAACCGGACATGATCGCCGACACTTTCCTTAATAACGTACGTCAGTTGTCATCGCCATGTAATGTTTGCCTGTTATGCCTCACGGTTGTTTTGTATTACAATAAAGGTAAAGGTCGTTTGTTCTTTTACAGTCGTCGGTTAAAAATTTACAGCATGCAGTTTAGTTTTATACGAGAACAGAGCACAAAGGAAAACAAGAAATCTGAGCTAATGCTTATGAGACGCGCGAGAGCCTATAGCAGTTTCTGTTCGCAGGTAATCTTGGTCTATCTCCATCCATTTCGTCGTAATTCACTCTTTAGCAACCAAAAATCGCCAAAAATCACTAAAACTCCTTATTTTTGGGGTTCAAGGTCAATTAAGGTCATCAATGTTGACAATCCTAAGAAGCTTGTCGCCAGTCTTGTTATGTTAAGCAGCATGTCTGTGCCTATCTGCAACCATTTTTACGTTAGACAAGCCAGCAGCGGATAAATAACCACTTTTTAAGAGGGAAACCCCTATTTGACACTCGCGTTCGCAGGTCTCCTTGAACTTAGAAGGTCCAGACTTAAATTGCTAAAATCTACATTTAATGCTGAAAATTTCATGTGCAGGTTGTTTTGGTCTATTTCCAGCCATTTTGGTGTAATTCACTCTTGAAGTGCGTGTCGCAGCCCGAAATTGCAAAAAAAATCACTAAAATCCTCTATTTTGGGGGTTCAAGGTCATTTAAAGTCATCGATGTTGACATTTTTTAAGAAGCTCGTTGCCAGTGCTTGTTATGGTAAGCAGCATGCCTGTGCCTATCTGCAACCATTTTCATGTTAGAAGAGCCAATATATTATGTAGAATACCGCTTTTTAAGGGGGTGTCCCTCTTTCTCCCCCTTGTTCGTGGGGACCCCTTTCACCCAGTGGCATGAAGTTTTGTCACAAAATACTAGAGACTCTAGGCTAAACCAGAAATCTCTATCTCACCTGGGCTCCGATTGGTACCGGGTTGAGACAGACACCAAGACACCAAGACAGAATTACCGTAGCTAATACGCGCTATATATAGCTATGTTAGCTCTCGCGCGTAAAAAAATTAAAAATACAATTCAGAAAGTTTATTCAGAAAGTTTATTTAAACGACATGCCGAAACTGTAGTAGACACCTAGCGTTTAGGGATCAGGGTCACAGGCTTGCACAACGTTGTTCGGATATCTTTCGCTTACTTTGTTTTAATATGATATTTATTTTGTTAGATATTTCTCGAATTTTTTAAATTATTTTTATAGCTTATAGTTTATTGTGGTGTTTGCAGAAAGAGCATTTTCAGCAGTACATTCCATACTTTAGAAATCTGAATCAATCGCTCTACATTATCGATCTTCCGGAATCCAAGGATTTCCTGCAGGTATAAATTTGCAACGCAAGTGTCTAGAAACGTTTCCGGAAGTTTACATTATATCGAAAGTTATTGGCTGGCGCTGCTGCAAGCTATTAGCAACTCTTATTGTTTGACAACGTGTTTGTGGCTGTCTGCATCTGTCCGCACGTCTGTCCGCATAGCAGCGCAGTAGTCGCTAGACTGCTAGAGCTAATCATAAGCTTCTGTAAGTAAGTAAGAAACTACGTTCACATTTTGCTGGCCTTTGGAGGCACTTAGTACAGTCAACTTTTTTTGGTGACAGTCGGGCTTTTGTCTGAGTTCTGACGTTTTAACAAAAACAGTAATGAGGTGTAGAATGCTGCGTAAAATATTCTTCTTGGGTTGTTTGTGCCTTATCGTTTTTGTATATTAAAAATCTTTAAACCTTAAAAAAATTTGAAACCTAAAACCTTAAAACTTCCCCCCCTAAAAAAGTAGGTTTTTTCATCTCTGCACTGATCTATAGCTGTTTAGTGCATAACACGCGAATTCGTTCATTGATAATAATTATTCATTAAACTGCTGTATCGCATTTGCATTCGGTCAGTTTAACCATGAAGACGAGTTTTGTAGGCACAAAATTCACTGCATGACTGTATTGAATTTTATGTTTAATGTGAAATAACATTAATGCACAAGCAAAAAGATCAGTCGTGGAAGCCGTTTAAACGGAATGGGGTCAGAACAGGATAGTGAAGGAAGTGAGGGGGACCGCACCTGAAGATCTTGTCCAGGGTGAAGGTAAAAGGCAAAGTCCAGTACTTGCTATAGCGCTTCTTACATGAGACGCACTAAAGACCAGAAGCGCTTTTACAAGCTCTGAAGTGGCAGCCGATTGGCATGAGCTAATGATACCGCAGCGCACTATGCGGCCATCCATTGCCCCGTTAACAAACAATTGGACCCGCGGTTTGCAGCAAGCCGACATACCATCGCTCCAATCAGCCACACTAGGTCTTCACCCCGTAGCTCTTAAGATACTACTTATTTCCCGTCCCACGGAAGGTTGGAGGCTGAGTTGATTTAGGCACACAGTAGGTTAGCAAATTGCTCAAGGTTCCTCAGAGTTCCTTGTGACGCCGCGCGCGCTGTCTTTGTCTGCCAGGACTACGGCAAGGGTCTGGTCGGCGAGAAACAGCTAAGTCTGCGTGACTACCTATCTCGACCGTGGACGCGCGTCGACGATTACGTCACTATACTCAAGGACCTGCTGCGATACACGGCTAAAGCACAGCAGAACACCGGCCGTCTGGAGCAGGCGATTGAAATGATGATGGATCTGAAGAAACAAGCCGACGATCTGGCGACGCTGGACCGTATCACTGGCTACCCGGGTGACCTCTCACTGCTTGGGCCAATTTACCGACATGTCAGTGGTCTCCTTAATTTATTTAGTCAACATCTATTGTAATTTATTAAAATGTCGACGGGGCTTAATTTGTGCCGGTGTGGTGGAAAATTCGTCGCACCGGAAAATTATTCCCACACGCAGCAGTGCGGGTTAGGGTTAAGATTAAGGATAGGGTTAAATTTAGGGTTAGGGTTAGGGTTAGGAGTAGGGTTAAGATTAGGGTTAGGATTACGGCTAGGGCTGAGGTTAGAGTTAGCGTTAGGGTTAGCGTTAGTTACATTATGACAATATGGAGTGGTGGGGAAGAATTTTCCAGGTGCGACAAATTTCCCACGACACCGGTACTGTCTGGTATGGCGTGTCAGTACTTCTTGTGAAGGCGGTACACCGTAAGCTACAGGCAGTTGTCGTTTGTTGTCGTCACAACGACGGTAAGTTGTGCATTGTCGAGGTTCTAAATGTCACAAAATACCAAGTTGCTACCTACCGAATGCGTTTCTCAAGCTCAAAATGCATTCGCTTTCGGATAGTAATTTTCGCCGTTGGATAAAGTCAGCAAAATCAGGATCGAAGGACCAAATATACTGCAAATAAGCTAAAGCAGGTTTTCAATTGTTTTTTATTATTTGCTGCTTGATAAGAACACCGGAAAGAAAAACAACCGAGGCCACCTTTTTAGAAAAAGAATATGCATCAGAAAATATCACTTATCATCATCTGAATGGTGTGCGTTGTGCCTGTAGGACGACTTCATCGTCTGGGAGGGTGAACCAAGCGGCAAAGGCAAAGAACGACACCTGTTCCTCTTCAAAGACAAACTACTTCTCACACGCAAGCGCAAACCGGAAAAACCCGGGGAACTACCCACCTACGAGTTCAAAGGAATGATTGATGTATGCTACTGCTTTCCGTTTTAGTTTCCTGATTTAGTGTTCATAGTAATTTAGTCATTTTTTTGGTTCTCATTTTAAAGGTTTTTTACTGCATCAGCAGTGTAGACCTAGGCTATATGAAGTAATCGCGTTTCTCATACCGTAGAATGGAACACTTTCTAAACATGTTGTCTGCCCTTAGGGGATAACTTTAAGTGTGAATGAAGAGAGGAAATGCAAGATAACAGGAAAAACGAAGGATTATAGTGACAGGACCGTTGCTATCGTGCGTCACGTGAGCTTTGCTTAAATTACTTGTTGAATGCTCTTTACCGGGTAGTGCCTACCTGTTTTACAGGGCGTCAGCATAGTTTGGGGCAGTGGCAGTGAAAAGTAAATACGTTTTGACACCTCTGATATGGCCCCCTGATCAACTTGCATGAAAAATAAAACATATGCAAAAATGTTAGGCTACATAACATCATAAACAATTGTCAAATATAGGACGTGATCACACATAAAGTAGCACATTTTCAAAATGTTTAATTTTACGTGTAGCTTAATCGTTTTTACGCGCGACAGCAAAATGCTTCGCGCGTCTTTGCCATCGTCTGGGCGTCTGTCTGTCTGTCTGTCACACTCGTGATCTGTATCAAAACGGTACAAGCTAGGATCACGATATCTTTACTGTGGGCTGCCCCAAGGTGTCTAGTTTATCGTGACAAAATTTCGTGCCATTAGGTGCAGGGGTTCTCCTCGAACGAGGGCGTCAAAGAGGGGTACCCCCCTTAAAAAGACGTCATTTTGCCGTTATTGGCTCAAATAATGTGAAAACGGTTGCAGATAGGTACATACATGCTGCTTATCATAACAAGTACTGGTGACAGGCTTTTTGGATTTATCAACATCG
>Ga0209367_1013915_pt1 | contig 10281 bp, 3 predicted proteins | sample WorMetLIZISLAND2_FD_187412 | JGI IMG/M metagenome (GOLD analysis project Ga0209367, IMG submission 187412) | Marine gutless worms symbiont microbial communities from Max Planck institute for Marine Microbiology, Germany - Olavius geniculatus... ...
GTTTTAGGCAGTTCAGTTCGATTTTTCTCCGTGACATAGTCTAATTACGTTGTCAAGCCGACGATCGTACTAATCATCGGTCATTTCTTAACTTCTGCAAAATTCCGCGAAATTCCGCAGCAATATCAAAATTCCACAGAAAAGGGCAAATTCCGCGGCTTGGCTAAAAATTTCGTGACCCACGGAAAAGTGTGGGCCCTAGTTATCAACAGCATGCCAAAGTCAATAAAATTCTGTGCCATGGCCAGGTTAATTTTCAGGTGCAGCACAATGCATAGGGAGGTCTAAAACACTGAAAGCTGAGTCACAAAAGACTGGGAATTCGGAGTGTAGTTCTTGGGAAGAAGAGAGTGATTTCTTTAACAGCATATTAGCACACAAGAGACCATTTCATGCTATAATGATGTTTACAGTAACTAATACATCAATAAAACTAGTATATGTTTTGTTGAGGAAAAAGCTGGGCTCAGAATAATTCTAAACTGTGAATGTAAAAGTTGAAACTAGCACGTGCATGTGCACGAGACAGTCTGCAATCAGTCAAACTGTGGTTGAGTGATAATGCATCTTTGATTCCACTGCCAACGTTTCATTCATAGTAACATTCATAAGCAGAGCTGCAGAAATTAATGATTAATCACCTGATTAATCATAAAAAAAATTTTAACTATTAATAAAATTTTAATCTTCAAAACTGCGACTAAAGTCAGATCAAGAGAAACAACTAAAGCAGATACAACTACAACAAAACAAGCATCTGAAATTATCTCAATTAATTTTTCTTAAAAAAGTCAAAAACATTTTAGTTTATCAAAAAGACTAGATTAAACACTCAACAACTCAGTGCATATGCAAGAGCTGATAACTAAAAAATATGCAAAATAAAAAAAATGCACTTTCTTTGGGACTTAACGCTGTTTGCTTATTTGGTTTAATCCAAACATACAATGAATTAATTGTTAATTTCTGTAAAGTTAACTTTTTAAAAATTTCAATAGTTACCAGCTCTATGAATAAGTAATGGCACTGTGTTAGCTACCAGACAAGATGCATTACGGCAGGAGGATGAAGGCAAAAGGGAAAATTGCCCCAAAATTTTTTGGCTGTCAAAAAGCTGTCAAAAATTATCTTATCCGAAAATTTTCACAGAAAAATTTTCACCAAAAAATGCAAAATTTGGGTCTGAAAACCCCCACTATAAGAAAATTCAGGAGAAAATTAAAACTTTAAGCACCCAATATTTTCTCGTGTTGAAAATTTGCAGTTAACTGTTGGAATTCTGTCAGACAATTGGAGCGTCTGCCAAAAAACTGTAATTTCCTGTCCCCGCCTACTTTTATGACCCATGACGTTGTTGCTGTACCTGGTCTGAGGCAGCAACTTGCCAACAAACAGGAACAGCGCCTTGGCGGGAGCAAGTTGAATTCGTTTGCGAATGATCCACATGAACTGAGCAACAGAAATGTCCGACGGGACAAGAAACTTTCGTTTGTCAATGCTGGCAACTGAACTTCCAGGTAACCGCTCAACTATCACCTGCATTAAACATTACACAGCTGACCTCACTAGAAAAAATATTTAATAGAAACCAACCAAAAGTTTACATGGCAGAGGATACACATGCACAAAAGTCACTGTTAGTAAAACATGTGCTAATATCAGGGCTGGAAAATTGGTCCAAAAACCTCAATTTTTAAGTTTTAAGAAATTTAAAAAAAATAAGAGGCTAATTTTAGATTTTCTAGGTTTTTTATTTGTTGTGAAATTTATTACATATTTCATTTTTAGTCCACCTGAAAGCGACAGCTTGCAGAGCGGACTTAAGTTTTAGCCGAGATGTTTTATTTATTAATTTTTTTTTATTCAACGCGAGATCTCCAAGATGTGTGGGCCGACCGGCGTGAAATTTTGCACGATGGTCAGTACTAGGCCCATTTTTATAATGCCGGTCCAAAATTTTGGGGGGCACACCTCCAAAAAATTTCAGGGGCCAAAAACATGCAAAATTTAGCCCAATTTCAGATGACTTTGAAGTTCGGTGGTGAATATCTCCGAAACGGATGAAGATATTCAAAATCCGATAAATATTTTATCTACCGCGATTCCTCCCGCATTAGGCGAAACAAGTCTGGTGAAGTTTGGTCCAGTAACCTTGGAGATCTCGATATGAAATCATACCCACCTACAGCGCATATTTCGGAAGACCATATTTCGGCCCTTAGGGGTGTTGCGCCCCCAAATTTTTACACATGCTAAAGAATGACCAGTCTTACAAGCGCACCCTCGAACGGGAGCGGCCCCCCCTTACAATTTTTTTCAAAGGGGGGTCAAAAATTGGCTTAAAATGCAATAAAGGGGTGCTTATAATTTCGGAGTTAGGGGGTGTAGCCCGACGAAACTTTGGCGCTTGACGTGCTTCTAGGTTAGGTTGGGGTATTAATGCAAATACAACATTTGGGGGCACCGCCCCATTAAAATTTGGCAGGGCAAAAAACGTTCCAAAATCAGTGCAATTTAGAACAACAGTCGAGTTTAAGTGCAAGTATCTCTGGAAGCGATGAAGATAGTGACAAAATCCAAACGGCATTGATGAGAACAATCTTTTCGGCGTTGAACAAAAAAAATTTTGTGAAATTCGGTCCACTACGAACGAAGTTATTATTGACGTACCATAAGCACATTTTTTGGAAGACCATATTTCGGCCCCTAGGGTGTGCTGCACCACCAAATTTTTACATGCGCTAGAGAATGACCAAGTCTTACTAGCGCACCCCCCACTGGGGACGGTGGCCCCTTTACAATTTTTTCAAGTGGGGGTCAAAAATTGGCTTAAAATGTAATAAAGGAGCATTTACAACTTCGGAGTTAGGAGGTGTAGCGTGATGAAACTTTGGCACTTGACGTGTCTCTAGGTTTGGGTGTTAACGCAAGTACAACTTTTGGGGGCACCGCCCCCCTCCTTAAAATTTGGGAAGGCAAAAAACGTTCAAAAATCGGTACGATTTATGACAACTTTTGAGTTTGAGCGCAAATATCTCTGGAACCGATGAAGATAGCAACAAAATCTAAATGAAGTTGATGAGAATGATCCATTCGGCGTTGAACAAAAAATTTTTGTGAAATTCCGTCCACAACAAACAAAGTTATAAGCGCTCATGTTGACCTACCCTACGTCGACAATGCACGTTCGGCATATGCCAATGCATTTTGAGTTCGAGCCACGTGACTTTGGTGCCGAGGAAATTTTACCCCCACCCCTAATTCCCTCCAATCAGACTTAGGGCGCCGGGCGGACTCACGTTGGGCTTTGCCCCAAATTTCTAGTTAAGTTATGACACTAATCACGATGTCGTTCACTCGTAAGTGGGTTTACTATAACATGTTTTTCCTGGGTCATAATTTTGTGTACGGTGTTTATTGGACAGTAAACCAAAAAACCCTAAAAACCTAAAATCTGAACATTTCTTTGAAAACTTAGGTTTTTCCAGCCCTGGCTAATATACACAACACGAATATTCAACTTTTTAGACAAGCAGTATTGTGCACTTCCGAAGCTTAGTTTCTAAACATGTCAGCAATGTCATTTCAACACTATATCAGCAGGATGCAATCATCCTAGGCCTTGGGAGTCAGTGGTATGATTGTAACCATGGCATAGTCTTGGTGTCAAGGAACTCAATCTCAGAGGCTACATTTTACTGTATTAGTATAAGACTCTTGGTGTACAAGCCAATCTCATGGGCAGTGATGGTGCACAACTTTGTCAGCTGAAAGTAAAAAAACATCATCATAAAAAGTCACAAAGCCACAGTGAATCATATGTGAGTGATAACCATTAATCAAACTCACCAACAGAAACTGAACTTCAGAACTGTTATGGGACAAACATGCACTAAGCGAAGAACAGACTACAAATGCAATAACTTAAATCAGATTAGACTTCAGTCTGATGCTTGAATTTTAGACTACTCTTAGTAAACTGAGACATATCTAATATGTTTCTAACACAACATGTTACAGAAAAGGCAAAAGTCACTCTTTGCTATCAACTAGTAACAACAGTACAGACTCACCGGTATACGATCTGCATATTTACATCGTATCTTCGTTGCTTCCTCTTTGCGCTGCTCTAAATAAACAAGAAAGTTATCATCAGTAAATTCAACTGTTAGTGAGAGAAAAATATCCTTTGTAATTGTACATCATCGTCAATCATCATCAGTCATCATTCGTGGTTTAGTAAACATGCAAACAGAACAGCAAATGCAACATAACTAACCAAGTTCTAAAATTCTGTCAGTAAATGCTCGTGTACCCTCCAAATGCAACTACTAAATTTGCTTATAGGCTCCAAATTTCTCACATCGATCAATGTTTGTCAGATGAATATGCCTAAATGTTAAACATTGGTCGATAACTTTTACGCCGTTATGGGTTTGATACTTGACTTCTTTAGTGGCCACTTACTATTATTGGATCAACCTGTATAAGTAAGCCCCTATAAAGGCGTGTATGGGTAATACACGTTTATTATGACGACGCCCGTGGTTTCTCATATGCAGCAATGCAGGAGCACTTGTCATCACAGTAAATAGGCCTAAGCCTAAAACTGTGCACTATGTTATTAAAACTGATATTACACAATTGTTAAGCGTGTAAACCTTTACAGAATGCAGAATTAATACTATACAAAAATGCTAGACAAATCAGTGAATGATGGATACTGACAGCCAATTGGCCATGCCGGTAGGCCTAATATGTTGCGTCGACTAATGACAAAAAAATAAATTCTGGTCCAATTCAGTTCAGCTATGTATTCAGCTGACAAAAAATGTGAACTTTTTCTAATTATTTGTTGAAAGATAAGCCGCTAATAACTTGCAGTGATGCATCGCTGCAGTTGCAGCATGCCGTCTCTGGCTAACCCGCATCATGTACGCGAGCGAGGGAACGGCACTGTGTCATCTGAAATCAGATCACACTTTTCACGCAGTCGGCGTGAGCTCGTGGTTATATATGCTGTGATAATGCCGTGTATGTAATGTTTTGAAAACTAAACGACAACGGCCTATATACCAAATGTGTTTTCTTCTTTAAACTGGAAGTTCATATTTTACACAAAATTTATAAGAAAACCCCCAAAAAATCTTGCATTGTTTGTAAACAAACAATGTAAACAAACGGGTCTGACTAAACACCAACTTTACCGGCAACGGATCCGCCCAAGTTCAAGTTCAGTGATTCAGCTACGTCACGTTAAGTGTATTTCGTGCGTTTACTTACTTACATTTTTCGCCATATTGTTGTTGTGTTTGAGTTTTTGTTGTTTATAATATTTATTATATAGACAGTTGCATTTTAGATCATAGTACATAGTAGATATCAGACATGTCGCTAGCATTCGTGCCAATGAGCCAACGGGGAAAAGTTCCTCCCAATCAGACGTCTATTCAGAAGGTGTTGTCTGTCAGCGTTATCGCTCATGCTTGGGCGCCAACTAAACGTCGCTACTATTACTTTTCACTAACGAAGTGTCTAGAGAGCCGACAGTCGGCTTTTTAGCATGAAGGCTAGTGGCCGACTGTCGAGATTCAGTTAGTGTGAGAATGTTGCTTGGTAGTTATTGAACTATTTTGTGCTCTTTGGTGACTTAAAGGGAAACTATCATGAAAAATCGTATTCTAAGTGAACGCAAAAACTAAAATAATAGGGTATCTATTTTCATCTGTAGCAAAAAGCTCACGCATATCATGCATAATAAATGAAGGAAAATTAGAGCTGTCACAGTTGACGTGTTAATTAACACGTTAATGCGTTAATAAATTAACGCGCGTTAAAAAAATTAACGCACATGCATAAATTTACAGCAGTAATGCCCCGCTAAAGCGTGGCTACATGCGATGATTTCCTCTGACGAGGTTTATAAACCTCGGAAGGCCCGGTCACGTCGGACAACATTTTGGACAAAGAAATTGGTGCATGTAGCCATGGCGTTACACGTTTAAACTGAAACATTTGTGCAACATCTTCGTTTGTGTCTAATAGGGTGTCTACGCGATCCAGCAAACGTCCAGTAAACTTCCAGCAAATGTATTCAAAATACACGTGCTAATGCTGGACGTTTGCTGGATGGTGTGAACACCCCATAAGTTACCTGCGGATGTAAAAAAATTCTGAAAACTATGCTCAACAGTCTACACACGTTTTGCGTCTAGGCGTAAAGGCAACAAGTACATGTATTAGAAGTCAAGAGAAATAAAAAGGTAAGCAGAAGAATAGGCGACGGAGAGGAGAAATTCTTCATTCAAGCAGTTAACCGTTAAAATAAAATACTGTAATAGTTCAATAGTAAATAGTCTAATAATAAATAGTCTAATAGTAAATAGTCTATAATACGTTTAAAAAAATTATATGTGTTTTAAAATTTTTTTTTCATTTTTCTAACTTTCTATATTCTACAGGCGGGTCCCATAAACGTCTCGGGCCTGGGGTAATTTGCCTCTTACTCTCCATCTCGACGGGACTGGGTGCATTAATTTACGCGTTAATTAATGCATTAAAAAAATTTACACACTGCGTTAATGCGTTAAAAAGTTAACGCCTTGACAGCTCTAAGAAAAATGCTTTTATTCGTGAGCGAAATTACTGGATCTGAAGTGAAAAAAGAGTCGACACACTTGGCATCGTTAGCAGGCAGCGATTTGCGCGTTGCGGGCGAGTCCGTTTATGGATCGGGATCCGCAAATTATTTCTGGTCCGTGGAGGGACTGCAGATTTTTCTTAGACAAAAAGTTGCTCACCTTGATATGTAACTTTTTAATACTAAGCTTTTTAAAGTTTTGGATAATTTTTGTTTTATTTTAGCTGTTAGATAAATGACATTTCAATTAATATTTTAACACTGTGCACATATAGATAACTAGACTTGTAGAGATTATTGGCCTAAGTTAAACTGCTAATTTTCATGGTAGTAAGCATTGCAGATGCAAACGGACTGTGGATCAGAGTTTACATATTACTATAGATGCGGAATTCAAATCAGAATCCGTGGACGGACGCGGACTGAAAATTCGAAGATCCACATGTCTCTGCTAATGAGCTAAATTGCGAAACTGGAAAGCGCCAATGGACAGTTTACGTGCAAGTTTTTGGTTTAAAATTGTGACGATATGTTTCTCAAGCCATATCAATTCCAACGTAGACAATCAAGAATTGATTCATCTACCAGACAGCTGACTGTTGTAGCATAAAACGGACGTACAGTGTTAGAATAGCCTTCTTCAGCGGGCATTATCCAACTCTGCAGATGGCCCGCAGCTTTTAATATTTTAGTAGACGGTGCAGCGTGATTCCAAGAGTGCCCTGGTGATTGGAAAATCCTGTTCCAAAGCACTCCGGCATAGTGTTCGATCAAAACCTCATTGAAATTGATCAAACTTCTATTCGCCCCATGTTATTTTCGGCTGCTCTTGGTACCAGTAATGTCACTGGTACTAGTAGTGAGTCAAACAGTGTGTTTTGTGTTGAATTGTAAAAATGATCAAAGTTCACTTTTTTTGTGACAGTCAGTCAAAATTTGCTCAAAATTGGCTCGCCATAAATTTTATCTCGTTTATATGTTCACGTGTGTCATTTATTCCAACAAGTCAAATTTTCACGATAGTTTTCCTTTAATATAGTTGGTGGCTGCAGTGATATCAGACCAGTTCAGCGCCTAACAGTGACGGCGGCAGGATCTCTGTGGCCTGGCAGCATCGGGCGTTATCCGTTTTCCCCAAACTGACAGTAGTGAATTTTGCATTGCTTTTGTCAGTTCGCCGAACTGAAAATAGAATTAACATAATAAGAAAGCACTTGATTAGACTATCGGTATTATAGCAGATCCATGAAAGTAGGCCTATGAAATTTCAAAATTTATAGCAATAGCAACAGCAAGCTCAGAAGATTCAGAGCAGATAGCAAAAATTGCCCTCTTATTTTCTCTGAATTTTCACTGCAGATAGAGAGCATTGCATCCCAGAAAGCCAACTGTTGGCCCTCTGAGACACAGGCTAGAGAGCCAACAATTGGCCCCTAGCCTTTATGCTAGAAAGCCGACTTTGGCTCTCTAGCCTATGTCCTAGAGGGCCGACTGTCGGCCCTCTAAGACACAGGCTAGAGAGCCGACAGTCGGCACCTAGCCTTTATGCTAGAAAACCGACTGTCGGCTCTCTAGCTCTCTGGCATATGGCCGACTGTCGGCCCTCTAGGACACAGGCTAGAGAGCCGACAGTCGGTGCCTAGCCTTTATGCTAGAAAGCCGACTGTCGGCTCTCTAGCCTGTGTCCTAGAGGGCCGACTGTCGGCCCTGTAGCTAGAGGGTCGACTGTCGGTTCTTTGACCATCGGCCCTCTAGCTAGAGGGCCGACTGTCAGCCCTCTAGGACACAGCCTAGAGGGCCAACTGTCGGCTCTCTAGACGCGATGTTTCAATAATTTTATTGGTAGATTGGTGATCTTGCTGTAAACACTGGAAAATTGCTAGAGGTATATCAGGTAGAGGTACATTATTGGGTAGATGGTAGCACATTATTATATGCCTGGTAGACATAACAAGTCTTTAAACCATGCCACAACACTGTCACATATTTAAATCAGGCTTATTCAGTATTATATCAGAGTCCATCTTAAGCCAAAGCTGTTTTTCTTGCAACACAGACTTAGAACTATAGTGTTTTTGAATAAATTTTATTTAATGCTTGGTAATTGATAACATTTTAGTTGCAACTGGTCACAGTCTTGCAGTAAAGAAATGTGGCTGCATTCTTACATTAACAACGAGATAAATGTATTAGATGAAGTGGCGATCTATCGCTAGTAATTTTCTGTTCTCTAGTGCGAGATCGTCGATCTACCACTAGCATTGACTGTTACTTTTTCGCACGTTGTACCACTCACTCTGACAGGTGTTCCATTTGCTTTGATTATAAGCATGTGTATATGGGTTGAGTGGAGATGACTGGAAGTACTAAATAATGCTGGGACACTGCAGTCCCTGTTTGGTTTTTTTCAGGCAGCGTCACGTTGAATCACGATGAAACTACTAAGTTTCCTTTTAGTACTGTGCCATTTTTTCTGCAAAGATGTTTAATAAGGGTTAAACTTATACTCATGCAGTCTAACAATGTAAATTCGTGGAAGGTCATATATCGTATGCTATATACATTTTACTGCTGTTAAGGATAGGAGTAGGAACACTTACCCTAAACCTAAGGTGAGACTATCTCCAGGCTTTTGTAGTTATAGGTGGACTACATAGAGAGGGTCACTGGAATGACAAAATTGATGACCGACGAGCTCGTGGCTGTGTTGAAGGACAGTGACAGTATTGATGGAATGGCAACAAAACAAGTTTCAATTACTTGAATATTATTTGGTCGTTGAATAGCCACTGTTTAATAAAATATTAGAACTCCTGCTTTGCATAATTTAGTAAATTTTCGTATGTGCATTAATTTTTTTAACGTGCGTTAATTCTTTAATGCATTTACACGTTAGTGCGTTAATTTGACAGCTTTAGTGATTAGTGATTAGCTGTGATTGTTACACTGGAATTGTATACATGTGACAGATGCTTGATGAAAACAATCAGTTCATCCAGGCGATTATCGACTACCAGAACAAAGGAAAGGCACAAGAAGTCATACAGTATGTATATACACCAAAATGGAGGTCGACCGAAACCAGATTTGTCAGTTTTGGGCGGAACCGAAACTGGGACCGAAACTGCATTTATTTTCACGTGCAGTGCTGAAATTGAAACTGAAATTCGATCGAACTCCACACCAAACATTCTGTAATGGTTCTTCTCTTAACAGTGTACTATCAGTATCTGTAAAGACTGATTACTGTAAACTGTTTTCTTGCTAAATCTATGGGCTGATTTTTGTACGTTGGTTATGATGTTATACAGTATTGAATTGTCAGTAGTTTTTTTCTCCAACATATGTCAGTGCAACTTTGTGTGAATGTGACATTAGTATTAGTTTTAAAGTAGTCTTTTAGTATCAAGCATTGTAATAGTTTGCTCATTACAGAAGCAATGTTCCTCTTTAGTCATTGGAGTGTTTAGATCGCTGATGTGTCTGTTCTGTTCTATAATGCATCTTCTGAGTTTGTGTATTTCTGTTTTTATTTAGGTTTTAGGCCTGAGTGTGTTCTTTTTGTGTCTGTTTCTTTTATTCTTTTTTACCTGTACATTGTGTTGCTGCTGTCTGTATGACGAAATAAAGATATATATATA
>Ga0209367_1013917_pt1 | contig 10280 bp, 6 predicted proteins | sample WorMetLIZISLAND2_FD_187412 | JGI IMG/M metagenome (GOLD analysis project Ga0209367, IMG submission 187412) | Marine gutless worms symbiont microbial communities from Max Planck institute for Marine Microbiology, Germany - Olavius geniculatus... ...
CTTTATAAGGTGTCACGTCCTCATTGGCCAAGAAATGAGATGGCACGTGGATTACATTGAAACATATGGTTTTGCCGACATCATTGTAATTTGTAGCTATAGGCTTTCTTTATAAGATTTTCAAGCTTTTAGTGGTCAGAAACAATATTGTTTACTTACACGTATGTCTTAGTTTTAGCTGTGTTATGTGTGAATAATTGTGGACTCAGGACTGTTCTAAGTAATAAATATTACATAAAAAATGTTGTACGTTAGGCCTTAATAACATGTACAAAAGAAAAAGTTTGCAAAAAAGTTTTTCTTTATTCGTAATCACAGCTTGTTGCTTAACTTGTAGTTTAGATGCTAAAACGTTTCGGAACATTTTTTGCAATGTAACGATGACCTTAGATCTTTTGTAATGTTATTTTTTAACTATGATGTTAAGGAAGTAAGTTAGTAAGTAAGTTTTATTGTTTCTGTGACAGAATTGCACCACGTTAAAATACTGGTATAAAATACACTTAACATAAAATGCAGATTATTAAGCTCGTACAACAAAACACACATTGTTAAAACATACTACACTGTAGTAGGTCTACAAGAATACTACCGGGAATACGTTGTAATAACGCGTTACGGAAAGCAAAAAGAACCGGTTGATTCGTAATTTAACACATGTTTGTAAGTTTGTTGTTTGCTTTGTTACATATTTTATAGTGTCTTTATTGTGAACTATTTTTTGCACAAAGCAAATTGCCTTGTAAAATATCAGTATACAAAAAACAGCCACAAATATTTTGCCGCAATGTTAATTTTTGAAATTTGTTGCTGACGTATTAAAAAAGATTGAGTTACTTTACTAGACTACACTGTACGAAAATTTACTGTACTGTAACGAAAAGCCAGCCATCGAAATTTTCATGTCGAAGCTTAGGTAGTTAAAATTTTGCTGCCTATCAATGGTCGTGTGACTGACTTTGACGTATTATTGTATACGTTTATTTTTATTTAAAAAAATTATTTTGTTGTGCTACCAGTGATGGTGAATAAAGATTTTCAAAATAGGCCTGTTAATATTTCGTGAAAGACAATTGATCCAAATAGTAAATAAAAGCAGTTGAACACTGGCCTCGTAAAATACTAGTAATTAAGCGACAAGTCTGAAAATATGATATGATTGACACGACCATGGCGTAGGCCTATCTCTTTGCACAGATGAACTGTATTAAGTTTCGGTCTAAATCATTGGCAAATTGGCGGCGCTTCTTACCACTTAGCAGTCCCCTTTATAGATACGTGGACATAATATCCATGTATATACTACGTAATTATTTTCGGTTATAATAACTTTTTTTATTTTTTATACTTACAGCTGTCAATTTTACACAGTATTGAAGAATAAAGTCATACTTTTAAGGATCATTGGTCATTCACGAGGTCGTCGATTTAAGGCACGAAGCAGAACGAGGTTCTACGAATTTGCGGCGAACTTAATAGCTTTGTTCCAAAATTCGCCTAACGCTGTAATAAACTGCAATAGAACAAAATAAAGTGATTTGGTTGCGTTCAGAGCGTTGGAGTAAAAACACAATTACGTGTACCGAAGTCGACGGCGACTGTCTCTGGTTGTTCTAATTTTCTTTATCTTGCTTCTCTTACATCTGCGAGCGCCCTTAAACTGCACACTGATGATAACATTTTAAAGTGCTCATTGCATCGTTTCTTACTCTTGCTGCTTGTTACGGTATGTCGAGTACATTTTTTGAGGTCATGTTCAAGACAGAAAATTTTCGCGTGATCCGCTTAGAAGCAGTGCGGTTGTTAAGTCACGCTGAATACCGATACCACCTGCCAATTTCATTTCGGTTTGACGCATCGTTTCATTAGTACTCACGAGTGGTTGAAATCGACGTTTGATTAATTTCGATCGGTGAAGCAAAAAGCTTAGCCAATTAAGCCTAAAGACTAGAGATGGTTTGAATAGGCTACATTAAAATTTTAAATGCGACGCGATATTAATAAAATTATAATGCTGGCCAAATATACCGACACAGATAGACCTGCGTTATCGATTTGTTTTATCAGTAAATTGTAAAACATGGTTTGTTTAAAAACTTCGTTGTCGTTATGGCATAGTCGGCGTAGACTGTAGCGTCACCCTCGAATATTCGCGCAAAATGAGTAAAAACAGAGTAGGTTGAAAATGTAGGACGTGACATCACAAGACGTGACATTGACGGACCGCAGTACAGTGTCGCTGGCGACTTACATCGATCTTAGACACTTTAACAAATCCAGTATGAAAAAAAAGTAGAAATGTAAAAGATAGGCCCATACGAAGGTTCGGCGTAAACTTAGTGAGCACTTCTGAGCAGGTATCAAAATGCAAGTAGACACATACATGTACGCACCTGATGAAGCTGACCGGATATGTTGTAAGACAGTGTCTGAATTTAAGATCGGAGCGAGAGACTGCTGAGCCAAAGCTGAGACACTAAGAGCATAGTAAAGTGGCGAGTTATCACGCTAGTTTACGTCGTCTTCGTATCCGAGTTACACATCCGAATCTCTTCACGTTTCTTGCGCGTCTGACAACTTGCAACTTCACACGATTCAGCCATTTCTTAAATATCAGACGCGCTATAAAAAACTTTAGGAAAAAACGTGCAAAAAACTTGTCATTGTCTTCATAAATCACCGATCGTTTTTCGCTACGCATCATCTCACCCCTGTAATAAACAACTTCTCTCTGTCTCTCACTTAGTCACTGTCAGCAACGTCTTCATTTGCCTATGTCTGATTCGTCACTTCTCCAAGATTATTTTACCTCGTCGCCATCACCATTTTTGTCATCCATTTTTTTCTATCTAACTTCAAAACTTTTTCCTACATCTTACATTCCATAAACATTTAACACCCCTTTTGAACTGAAATTGATTTCACGGTTTTCTGGGTTTGCTCCCATAACTATTTCTTTTTTGGGATTTATAACGTTTTACAACATATCACTTTTTATTCAATTTTTGTTTTATTTTAATTTTGTTTAAAACATTTGTAATGTTTTACTTTGTGTTAAATTAAATTGGCAAGTGCCCGACAGTTTTTTAGTGCAAATCATTCATCATATCGTATCGTAGGCTATATCATATCCTTGTTTGTGGACTATTTCGCCCAGCGTTCGACCTTAAGCCCTCGAACCTTGCAAACTGCAGGATTTGCACTGTCCGGATAACCACCAACATCTAGCCGATTAGCCACGTCCCGCCCCTCTAAAATTTAGTGAAAATTGGTTTATGACTTTTGAATATGCTGTCCACAAAAATGATGACAAACGCGCACAGAGAAACGTATATCAGAGACACGCACACGTTTGTGATAGGTAATCAATCATCCGACTCTTTTGTGAGGAGGCGCTCTCTGACAAATTCACCGTGCGTCTAGACACTCTTATGAGATACGGGAGGAGAGATAACGGTATACAGATAGGCATAGAAGACGAGAAATCATAATTACGACCAATGATCGAAGTAAACATGGGAAGCAGTAGAAACGATTGGCTAGTTAGCGCTGTACAGTAGCAGTATATGGACATGAAGAAGGACTCTCATCTGGTGAGATAGCACCGCGGCATATAGAGTGCTTATTACAATGCGGCGTCGAACACTGCAGACAGCGAAGCAGTATGACTGTTAATGAATACGAACTTAGTTGCACGACCGACCGAACGACCAGGCATCGACAAATGAAAACGAAAAGATGTCCGTGATACTCGCAGTTGCAGCGACAGACTGCTAAACACTGCTGAGCTAGTGCTATCCGACTACATGTACGGATTATGGCATCCCTGAAGGTCTGCATGAATGTGCCGCTTTTTGATAAGAGGTTGCATTTGACAACGCACAAATATTGAAATAACTGTCTGAGCCGTCCGTTTTCTATTGGCAACTTACTGGTATACACTGTACACGTAGTTTCCCGTGACAGATTAAACTATAATTACGTTATTTTCATTTTAAAGGTCAAGGGTAAAGGTCACCTTGTTAAAATAAAAAAACTTTTCGTCAAACGTGACAGAAATGTTGTTCTAACGAAGTTTTGGTTACATGCAACAGTAACTGGTTACATATCTAGTGCACATGATTAACAGATTTTGTCTGCGTACGTTTGGGCTTATAAATCAAGAAGGAGTGTTATAGAAAGTTCGGATTTGACAAGTTGTGCCTAGTAAACTTCACAAAGCTCAGGCAATAACTTGCCATGACTGCTGAATCGACTGTCATACTATATAGCATCTACAAGGCTACAAGGTTGAAACATAACGATGTTCATATGAGAAGAACGTCGCTGCAAGGCCAATATCATACAATCCATACATAATATGAAGGGCGACATGCTGCTGTGCGTTTTGTTACAACGATATTCATTGAAACGGATTAATTGCAAAAAAGTTTTTACATTGTCCACACTATCCAGAGCGTAAATATGTGAGTCAAGACCAGCGTTAAGTATTAATTAGAAAGGAATAATAATATGATTATCTATTTATCAAGAGTGTGTAACATGCGGCGAGACGGTGTGATAAGATGAAATACTACATCTGAAGACGGTCGCCGTCGACGTCGCGTAATTTTGTTTCTTCCTATTGCAGCATTCTGCAGTCTGCACTCTGCACGCTGCAATCGTGATTAATAATGATACTAATAAAATCCCAGCTGTCGCTATAGTCAGCCGACCGTACTGCCTATATCTGAAGGCTAACACCTGACTTCCGGTCGCAAAAGGAAAGCGATTTTTTAAAGTGACTACATTGTCATAAACTCTATACGGTAACGCTGCGGATCCGTGTGTCTGAAATAAACAAACGGGAGGGGCGATTTTAGCGATTAAGATGATTTAAAAGCTGTCGGTTATCTGCAGGTGTTCTGGGGCTGGACAATCTGGACTACGCGGCCAGCGTGTTGGACATGGCACGTTCCCGCGCTCAGTCACGGCTCACCTATGGTGGAGGACGGGACCGCACGGCCGACACACACGGCACGGCAGACGGCGATGACTCCGGTCACCGACAGAGCTCCGACATGCGACGGCAAGGCGTCTCGTCCTCGACGACTGCCAAGTTGACTGGACCTCGGCGTGCCGGCCAACCAGGCTTCGGGCGTCTGAGTCTGAACGTCTCGCCGCAGGATCTACGCAAGATGATGGACATCATCAACGCGGGGCGCCGGCGACGATGACGGTCAGACAGTGTTTTCTGTCTTCAGCGTACGCTTTGAACTCAGCGCAGCCGGCCACTTTCTGGCGCAATCGGAAACGATGTGTAAAGCCGGGAGACCGCATTAAAACCTGTTCACTGGACAAATGTCCAATCAATTAATCAAATAGAACACATGCGTTTGTATAGCGTCATATGTTGCGAACGAATGAGAGCCGCAGTTCACGACGTCTGACAGACACAAACCATAGGCCTTATAAAATTTATGACACAAAAGCACAATGGCTTGTTAATATGAGTACCGTACTGAAAGGGTAGTAAGGAGTCCGCTCATTTGCAACAAAACACAGCAAAATGAAACCATAACAGGACGACGTATTTTGTCGTGTTGCAGTAGAGCTAGGCTTATATATAAGTTTTGTGCACGTTTGCGCGATCGTGCGTAAAACTTGTACGTCAGTAATGTTGTTGGAATTTGCAGATTTGCGAATAAATTACAGTAGGCTAAAACAAAATAAAAACAACTGGCAGAACGTGGCGTTACATACTTGCAGCAAACTTGCGTTTTGTTGAAGGCGTTCAGACGTAGGTCTACTACAATAAAACCGCAACTGCAATGAAAAAAATAAACCGTTCTATTTCCGTGCGGACTGCTGTCATAAAACAAAATTACACGAAGTCAACGACCTTTGTTGTTTTATTTTGGTTTATTTTATTTCGTTGCACACGACGTGTTGTAGTAATCAGAACATAGTATTACAAACTTAAAAGGTCATGAATATTTACAAATTCTGCAGTGCCTTATTGATCCCGACGGGGTTTATTTTGAGCCCTCTTGCATTCTGATCGGTTGCTTCGTCATTCGGCAATTTCATGGGCGGCCGGACGGAAAGGGATAAGGGGAGCACTTGTCCCCTTCGTACCCGACCCCCTAGATTCAAGGAGGCCGGCGCAGGCGGGCGTCAAAGACAGCTACCCCTCTAAAAAGTGGTTATTTTACTGCAATTATCTCATGTAGCTTGAACACGGTTGCAGATAGGCACAGACATTCTGTCATAACAAGCACTGGTGGCAGGCTTTTAAAATTTATCAACATCGATGACCTTAACTGACCTTGAACCTTTCCAAAAGGGGGTTTTTAGTGAATTTTTCGCAATACTTGGATGCTGCGCACATTTCAATACTGAATTACGACGAAATGGCTGGAGTTAGACCAAGACAACTTGCGTATGAAATTTTTAGCATTAAACGTAGATTTTAGCAATCTAAGTCACGATCCCCTAGGTTCATAGAGCCCGGTGCAGGCAGTCGTCAAAGACGGCTACCCCTCCTAAAAAGTGGTTATTTTACCGCAATTATCTGGTGTAGCGTGAAAACGATTGCAAATATGTACAGACATGCTGTTTATTATTAATTTTTGCGATCTTTTGCTGCAGCACAAAATCCAAGAATGAACTGCGAAGAAAAGACTGGAGACAGACTGACAGTTTGCGAAGAGGAACTGCTGTAGGCCTTCGCGCGTCTCGTGAGCATTAGCTCAAATTTCTTGTTGTGATTTACGGTGGGAACCGCAGATGGTCGTATATGCACACGGTAGTGATACTTGTCTGTTCATACCTGTGCTGTCTTGCCGTCAGATTTTCCAGTTCATAACGCCAATGGAGCGTCTAAGCGGAAATGAATATCTCTATTGAAGTCAACCTTAGTCGGGCATGTAGGCAAACGTAATCACTTCCGCTGATGTTACTAGCCAAACCTCATTATTGGATATCACGGCGATGGAGCGTGGACGCCTAAAGCACTTGCAGGCAGTAAGCTGGCTTTTGAATGCAGACACGAATAAGCCGTTGAAATGATTTACTCATGTTGTAAGTTACAGCATTTTTTTATTCTCATTTATTGTTTTGTTTTAGTTTTAGTTATGTTTAATAAGTTTATTGCGTTTTGTTTATACATTTTGTTGCACACAGTCATCTAGAAAAAAAAACACAATATTAATAATTCGCAACGGGCAACCGGACGGCGGCGTTGAGCCACAGAAATGTACTAATTGTTCCTGGAAAGCTGATTGCTTTATCAAGGACACTTCACAGAAAGCAGGATGCTTTTAGACCTATTCATTGTGTCTCAAAAATATCCCAAATATTTACAACTGTAACTTTAAAGATTATCAAAAAAATTATTAGATTTTAACAATGTTTGGTAGGAATATTTCTAAAATAACTGGCCATCAAATGGTTATTCAATTTTTTAGTTCACCCAACGTTCGTTTCTGAACTACATGGAGCAAGCAAAATCAATGAAATATTACGTCTTTATTTAATCTAGTTTTATTACTTAATCAAAATAACGCCAAAAATATTTTGTTCACATTTCTGACATTTTGGTTGACATATTATTTTGTTGTCAATTTTTTTCAACTGCGTACGGTAAAATTGCTTGAAATGTCATTTCATTATGCGAACACAGGCACGGAGACGCTTTTTCCATTTATTACAGCAGTGAACGGTTTGGTGACAATCAACCGATATTTAATCACGCGACAGTTAATCATCGATCTGTAATCGATTGTGCATTTTCGAACATGCCATGCCACAACCCTGGTTATCGTGTGTCTCCAAAGGGATGTTCTGGAGACAGGCATGGTGAACGTTACTGCTCAACCATGTTTTCCATAGAAACGTGAAATCATTATAAAGCGGGGGCAGGCAGCGGGCATCGCAAAACAACAAATGCAGCTGTAGGTTGCAATTTTGGTTTGCAGGCGCTTTTTCAGCGTGATAAATTTTCTTCAATTAACGATCGAAAATGTCGGCGATGTTTTTGTGAGACGCAGTGTAGTACAACTAATTAAATTTACGTTATGTGGTGACAGCATTAACCTATATCCGAAGCATCATCGGAACACCTGCTTGTGTAACGTCTGTGAACTAAGTCTACGCGATCTGTAGGCCTACTGTTTGATTGAATTATTATGTCTGACAGTTAAATTTGCTTGTCGGCGACTGGTGCGCTCTACGTTCCTTCGTGCCCTAACACCAACAACACTTTTTCGTAACATTGCGGCAAAAGTGACAAATTGATTACGATTTCGCCCACCCCCATTTATTCAGCGAGAACACGTTAGTAGAAGGTTATAATTGACGTTAGTTCCGTATTGTGTAGTCATAAAACATTGGTTCCGTTACCTGGTGTTAAGGACGGGTCACACTGGCTGTTCGGGGCCGTCCAAACGGCCGTACAGATGGCCATTTCTGGACGGCCGTTTGGACCGCCAGTGTGACCCGTCTTTTAGACGCTTGTGGGTGGTGATATGTGCAGATGTACTGGCCATGTGAATGAACGCGGACTGATTGGTCTCATTACTGTCTGCTTTCGCCGCCGCCAACCATGTTGACTCTCAACGTCTGAATAACTCGTCGTCGTCGATTTTCGGTGTTGTGAGAATAAATGCATTAATCGTTGTTTTCCGGGGTCGTTTTTAGCGTACAAAACATTCACAATGCAGTATCAAAGCACAACAGAAATCCTTCTATTTAAAATCATAAAAAAAATTTACGTTAAAATGTCTAGTAAAGCAAACCGGCAGTCGAAACATCGTACCATAAGCGCCATCGTTAGTAGGGTCGGCTGAAACCTGTAGTGTAGTTGCTGAGTCGTAAGTAAGTAAGTTGATGATTTAGTGGAAAGTAAGTCTAATCGGCAACTGGTGCGCACTTCTTGTGCCCCAAGACCAACAACACCCACCTCTATTTCCCATTTATGACATCTCGTATTTTTTTTCAGTGTTTTTGGGCACAATCCAGAACTTCCATCCTTAATTCTCTCCTCAGCAGATGTTTCAGCCATCGTTTTGTTCATTTCTCGTCCAATGCATTGTCCTGGCAAATTAGTAATCTGAGTTCAACTCTGATAATTATTAAAATTAACTAAAACTGTCTTCGGTAACGGATAAGCATGTGCGTAAACGTTCTGTGTCCAACACTAACTGTGGCCTAACGTCATGCGATAGACAATTATTGCAATCTGGCTGCATCAGCTCATAACTCAACGCAACACGATGTGTGCGTGCTGCAAGCTAACATAATCACGAGCGAGGCTTTACCGACTGTGAGAAAGCTACAAATTGACATTAGTCTTGTCCAAGACAATCCATATACCAGGATGCACATTACGATCATCAGACGAATTACTGTACCGCGGATGGCGCTGCCGTTGTCAGCGAAAGCGTTCATGCAGCGTTAGCGTTCCTTCTGTCTGGAACTCACTGTCATTCATTGTATAAACCCTCTGAACTTATCAGCACTTATAAGCGTTGTTCAAAAATGGTACTTTTGATGATGTCTATTGTGAACTTGAACACTCTGCCATACTGCGCTTTTGATTTGTTTGCGACATATGGCATGGCGCTATATAAGGGCCAAAATGTGTTGATTGACTCAAAGATGTCAGAATAGCGAAGAATGTGGCGAAAACGCAAATGAGTAGACTATTAGGCTTACTTTCCAGAATATTACGTAGTTGGAAATTATTTCCTATAGAGTAAATTATTTACGCAATTAAAAAAATAGAAGTATGGAGATTCTACCAAAAAACATGCAAAAATGACAGCTGGGAGTCTAGGTACGTGCGAAAAAAAGTATCATTGCAGCTAAATTTGCAATTGCGACATTATGCATTAAACTTTTTTTATCTTCGTACTCGGTGTTACCATAGAACTGGCAAATGCTTTATCACTTTGTCCTCAAACATTTGCATAATTATATGCAGTGTGCTATAAGATTAAGGCGGAGTACGTTTATAATATGTACGAACAAAACTGGATGTTTGGACCGAGTTTGGCTGAACCACACAATCATTCAGGAAACAAGCACGCGAAACGACAACGCAGCGCATTCATTGAGACGATCAGACGTGCATAAACACGTTATGAGTTACGTAGCCTACTGTCGCGAATTCTCTACGCGGAACCGTATTAGTGCAGTACATAACACTGACAATTTTATACCGATTTATACTATTTTTACAGCCCTTGCAGACATGCGTCTTTACATCATAGGCCTATCCGATGTCGCTAGTGTGTAGT
>Ga0209367_1013919_pt1 | contig 10279 bp, 6 predicted proteins | sample WorMetLIZISLAND2_FD_187412 | JGI IMG/M metagenome (GOLD analysis project Ga0209367, IMG submission 187412) | Marine gutless worms symbiont microbial communities from Max Planck institute for Marine Microbiology, Germany - Olavius geniculatus... ...
AAACAATTCTTTAAACGGTCATAACTTTGGCTGTGTATAAGATAGAGTCGTAATTTTTGGTTCTAGGGTATGGTTTTCAGGGATGGCGAATCTAACGGTGTCATTTAATTTTACCCCGGACCCTCCCTGGTTGCCATGGCAACGAAATTTGAGACAAAACTGGCTATAACTCGGCTTGCGTAAGAGATTTTTGCGACATTTTTTGCGCCTATAGGGGGGTTTTCGGGGATGGGCCATCGAATGCTGCCAATCGCATTTTCCCCCGACCGACGCTCGTTGCCATGGCAACGAAATTTGGGACCAAATTGGCTACAACTCGCCTTGTGTAAGAAATATCTGCGAAATTTTGCGTCTATAAGGGGTTTTGGGGGATGGGCCATTGAATGCTGCTAATCGCATTTTCCTCAGATCGACTTCCGTTACCACGGCAAAGAAATTTGGGACAAAATGGGCTATAACTCGACATATGTACGAGATATCTCCGAGATTCTTGCATCTAACATGGGGTTTTGAGGGTGGAGCAAATAAATAATTTCAGTAAGTTTACCATGGTTGACTTTCGTTGCCTTGGCAACGAAATTTGTTGAATTTTTGCCAAAAATTGGCTAGAACTCGATTAACTACGAGATGAGCTCAGATTTTAGTTTGACGCGACTTAATAGACGTTTGTGGTCGGACATTTTACGCAACGGTTTAATAACTGCAATAATACGATTACTTAAATTAGCATTATTGAAGTGTTTTTCCGGGCCTGTATTAAGCGGGTGATGCGTGCAGTATTAGTTTATTTATATGGCCATTTCGTGGATATAGAAGGAATTTTGTTCAGTATTGTCAGCAATGCAGGCAGCGGTGACGTCATGCCTGACGCGTGTCGTCTGGTTTCTTCATTCATGCCATTGGGTAGGAAGTAACAGTTGTAAGCAGCTTGGCTACTGTAAGAAATATCTGACGCGCAATAACTTTGTAACTGATCACCAGTAGGAAAATAGTATTTTAGTAATAAAACAGCAAATATAAATGTACAAAACATCAGTTTATACACTTGTTAACGGCAACATTTAAACTTGCACATCGAAAACAGCAAAAATTACAAAAGGTGATATTATTCAGCAGCACATTGACACGCAGTCAGTGTTGTGCGGGCAATATCACCTTTTGTAATTTTTGCTGTTTTCGATGTGCAAGTTTAAATGTTGCCGTTAACAAGTGTATAAACTGATGTTTTGTACATTTATGTATGTATAGAAACACGTACCACAAAGTTACCAGTCAGTGACCGAGGCTTTATCCATCGCTATCATACGTACACAGCCGACAACATAAATTCATGAAAAAGCTACCAGCAACTTTTCAATGTCACAGCACGATAAAGCTACCAGAGGCAGATTTAGGCAGGTTCAGCATGTACCGCCAAATAGGGAGCAGGTGCCCCGCCAGAGAACATTGGACAGCAGCACGACATTTCCTAGCCTGTCCTCCAATAGACAGCATTATCACATTGATGTCTGTCTGGAGGATAACAGGGAAGATTAATAGAACTACCATTATGTTAATTACATATGCACGCGTAAAATGGAGTTCTTACAATTTTAGGTTTAGCTCGTTTTTTTGTATTTTGTGTTTCTGTAAAGGTTAAACTTACTGTTCCGTTATTATGTGTTTGTGTGCATTCCGCCTGGAAAGGCCGTCCCCGAAATGACCTATGCTGTGTCGGGTGGGACGTTAAACCCTACTCACTCACTCACTTTACTAGCCTGCAAAGGCCACTTGATATCGTGCTGTGACATTGAAAAGTTCACTTGGTATAGCACAACATTCTCTGGCCTGACGGGGCTTTATAACCATACTGCAAAATATGAACTCTGCCAGGCCCACCGAGAGCCACAGCGAGGCCCAGGGGAACATTCTCGCAAGGCCCCTCTGGAGAGAAAACTTCTGAATTTCTCTGTTTAAAATGGTGCATCCTCGTCTATTTTATATTTTTGAGCGAAGGTAAGGCCCCCCCAAACGTCGTGGAGCCCGGGGAAGCTTACCCGCCCCCCACTCCACCCTCTCGAAGGGTCTAAACTCTGCAATGGTATGCACTTATTTCTTGAGAGGCAAATTCACGCAAGGGTCCCCACGTTTCACCAAACAAGATCTACTCAGTTTTACGGTGTAAATCTGGCCCTGATCGTCTTACGAAGTTAACAACATAAATGTATGAACAAAAGCTTCTAATCACAACTATCGTATACGTTTAAACGCTGTTGGATTACATCAGCAAGCCTGCACAAAAATGATCCGTAACACACGGGAATAAAGCAAATTATTGTACTGCTAACTTTTATTATATGCACACTAAAACACTTGACATGCTTTCATAAACAAGAACTTATATATTATACAAATAAATGCACATGATAATTGTGTAATTAAGTGCTGACTTTAAAAAGATATATGAACAATAATTAGTTTTTTTAAACATGACTTTTACTTGCCAGCCATTTTTTGAAAATCTTGGTTATTTCCTTCACATTTTTGTGACAACTGTCAAATTCTCACACAATTCTGGGTTTTCTACCAGGTTTAAATTTTAAATGCTCACTGTATGCTTGTTAGGCAACCATGACCACAATATGCAAATTAGTTACAAAAAAATCAGCACTCTTCGCATCGATGGTATTGCCTTGCATAGTCATGTCAACAAAATAATGAAAGCTCATTGGACAATCAACAGTTCATGATTATTCATGACTCTTGACTCCAACAACGTAACACAATAACAATATTACAGATATAGTCGGAAACCATTGCTGAAAACTTCAGCAGAAAAATATACAATGCACAAAGCAGGTTTGCGGAAGACCATTTCTATATTTCCACAAAAGCCTGAAATCTATACTATATTTTAGAGATTTGACTGCCGATAACTTCTAAAGGGCATGACACAGATCTGTGTCTTACATGGCTGCGACATGGGCCAGAAAAAACGTCGCTGAGGGGTCGTCTGTTTGAGAAAATTTCACTTTTTCTAAAATTTTGGAGCCACACCTCTTGGGCTGCAGCAGAGCTGTGCGCAGCGATTGGCTGTGACGTCATATAAACGTTGTCACTATAGTGATGCATCATCAGCGCTACAGTGCATACTGGAATGCCCATAATGCTGCTGAGGAACCTGGATCGTGTTGAAGAGCGATGAGCCGAAAATGGAGGCTGCAGGCCAATACTATGGCAATGATCAAGCGCTTGTTAATAAAATAAAACAGATATATGCAAATATTTGCATTTAACATAAAAAATCAGCTTTTTAAAAAATTTTCCACAGTGATCAAATATGCAACGCAAAATCATAGTAATCATGCAGTAGTTCAAGGGTGTGGCAGGCAAACCAAAACCCAGAGAATTCATCCTGGTGCAAAAAATGTTAATTTTCAATACTATCACACGTTTACAACTGTCAGCAACAGTCCATGGAAAATCGAGTGCAGGCCTTCTTCCATTTACATTGCGTACACCATAGAGATCTGTTCTCTATACCGTAGACTTTGCGGCATTTCCGAACATCACCATTTCGGGATTTCCTGCTGGTCGATAATTTGGGCATCAGACTGCGAATGGGTGTATCACCACCCTGAAACCACAACACAGCAACTCATCAGCAAACAAAGTTCGCCAGTGCGCGATGCGTTGAAAATCTCCGTTAAATTATTACCACTATAACTGAAGCAAAAGCACATATAAAGAAAGTTTTTGGAGCTGTGAAGAGTTTGCAGGTTTGGCCTACCAAAGCCTAAAGAGCTGAAAATCGAGGCTGAAAGCTGACAGCGGAGGTGGAGAACGGGCTTAAGGAAGAAGTAGCAAGACAAGTCAAAAGGTTAATGATGAAACAAATTAATGTGGCTGTCTAATTTGTTGCGGCTATATTTGGATTGCATGACTGTAAGCTGTGGCTGGCCACCGTAAGCCATCAGTAGTCCTAAGCCACGGCTTAAGCCGGCTAGCCAGCTGTAAGAACTGTAAGCCGGCCATCTGACACTCTAAGCAATGGCTTAGGGGCCTCGATATAATGCATGCAGACAAAAGTCGAAACTGACTCAGTATAACATACCACGCCCCTTACTCCAAGAATCATGGGCCCTCTCTAGCCCTTTAGCGGCTTCAGTTCCCTTAGCCCCCTTCCTGTCTATGCCACTGAACTGAAAGTACCATGGCCACGGTCAAACTCACTCGTGAAATTTATGTAGATCTGAATTAGACATTTCACCTTGCATATATAACAGGTTGATCTAAGCTTTATAAATATATAAAAATAATGCACAAATTCTAACAAAATGCATTACATTATGCAAAATAATCTATCTAGGTCAGTGGCCGGAAGTGACATCACCGCGTGTACCCAGTCAGTGTTTACCAATTAATTTTTTAATATTTTTAACGGCAAAAAATACTGTGTCGCATGACAACTGGAGCAGTACATAAGCAGGCAATGCGATTTTATAATGCTTATATTTCTGCGTGAATTTTACGTTGACTATGGGTACACGCGATGATGTCATCAGCCTGTCAACATGGCATCTCGTTTTCTGCGTCGTTTTCGTAGATCGTCAATTTCAAGTGTAAGTTTCTTCGTGTTGACAAAACGCTGGGTGTCAATATTACTGTCAAAATTCTCAGAAAATTGTGCCCTTTTAGGAAAATGGTAAGTTAATTTTGGTGTCCATGAACCTTGAAGCAAGCTGCAGGCTGGTGCACAATAGCAAATATAAACTGCTGCAAGAACGTCCACTCAGCTACCAGAAACGAGAACAAAATGTCACACTCCAACAGGTTCCAGAAATCTGCAAATTTTTGCGAAATATTTGCAACATTTTCATTTGATTTAATGACAGTACTCATCAGGACTCGATCTCGATCAAGTCTTAAGTCTTAAGTTGGTTGGTGGCATGGCGTAGTTGGTAACGCGTTTCGGCTGAAACGAAGTTACTCTACGATGGGCCCAGTTAGTACTGCGATGGGTGACTGCCTGCGGGCAGGAAAACCATCTCGATGCGAAGCCTGCCAGCTAGGTCAACTCAGCCTTCTACCCTCCGTGGGACGGTAAAATGAGTAGTAACTCATTTACATGCGTTACGGAAGGTGGTGAGCTTAGTACAGCTGACTGGGGCTGCTTAGCCAGCCGCTGCGTTAGCCTGTGTCTGCAGGGTGCACGTGGTGGTCATGCGGCTGGCGGCTCAGGTTAGTGACGGAAAGTGCATTAGAGGCGTTGTACGCGAGATGCGCTATACAAATTGACACCTTCACCTTTTTTTTACCTTTCTTAGATTTAAGATTGTCATCCAGTCTAGAGCACTAGAGACTATTTTTCCAGGACAAATTTTTCCAATTTCCAGAAACCAGTTTGTCAAATTCCGCAGCCCACCACGGCAAATTTTCCTAATTCCGAGGAAATTAAAAAGAATCGCCAGCCAGTACAGATTTCTGCAAAATTCCATGGAAACGAGCAAATTCTGCAATTTGGCTCAAAATTCTGTGACCCGTAGAAAACTGTGATCCCTCGACATGAATGGCAACTACAAGAAAAAAATACGTAGGCAAACATACAGCAGACGATGGATAGAGATGACGAGGCTGTGATGAAGTCATTGACATGAGTGGCAGCGAAATGCTAATACACCGTTGTGAGTTAGCAGCCGATTGTCTCACTATGTTCACTGGACGAGACCAGTAGTCCTGTGCAAACAAAAACACAAGGAACAATCAGCAGGTCAACTCAGCCTCCTACCCTTCTTGGTAGCAGGGAGACACATGCTCATACACTGCTGTGAGTTAGCAGCTGACTGTCTCATTACAGGGTAAAGGTAAAAAAGGTAAAGGTCGTCAATTTGTATAGCGCATCGTCGCAAACACGCCTCTAATGTGCTTTCGTCACTAACCAGAGCCACCTGCCGCACGGCCACCGTGTGCAGCCTGCAGACACAGGCTGGCGCAGCGGCCGGCTAGGCAACCCCAGTCAGCTGTACCAAGGTCCCCACCTTCCGTAACCCATGCAAATGAGTTACTACTCATTTTACCGTCCCACAGAGGGTAGAAGGCTGAGTCGACCTAGCTGGCAGGCTTCGCACCGAGATGGTTTACCTGCCCGCAGGCAGTCACCCATCGCAGTACTAACCGGGCATGGCGTAGAGTAACTTCGTTTCAGCCGCAACGCATTACCAACTACGCCACGCCACCAGGGTGGGCCAAAAAACGAGGCCACTTTGTTTTATGGCTTGAACCTTTGGAAGTATTGATCAGATCAGTACCAAATCTGGCACGAATGAATGCTATTTCATTCTTAACATAACCTTGCAATTTATTTCAAACAACCTTGGACAACAAGTTGGCACCATCTAGTAAACGACAACAGCCTTAATAAGTGAAAAATTTTTAATGGTTCCGTTCGGAGTAAGAAAGATCAGAAAAAAGATATTGTTACAATATTTTGAATAGGTATTACTTCGGCTACATTTGCTAACAATTTCCTTTAAATCTGCAGTTATGCAAATGAGTTATGAAAAAAAGAAAAGGGTGCCTTTTTACTTGAACATTGCGTCATTCACTTAAGATGCCATATAACGATAAAGATGGCAGTGGAGCGGAAATAGTGGGGCTTACTTTACGCTGATAGTCATGGTCCATGGAAATACACGTGGTGTTGTGTCGCACTGGGTCTGCTGCCGAGACAACATCACGCACTGGTGATGATGATGATGACGACGATGATGAAGTACTAGGTGACTGCTCAACTTCTGTGTAGTAGAAATCTTCTTCACCCTCGAGTGCATCGACAGCACTGCAAACAGCCAATCGATCAATTCACTTATTACACAGAACCGCTTCTTGCAGCGAAGGCAATTCCGTCTACAGCCACACGTTTCTCTGCAGCACGGTCCGTCTGTCTGTCACATTCACGCCCCCTGCTTAATAGATGCCATTTAACATCTAGAGATGAATGACACATTGTGTTACATGGCATTCCCTTACCCCAGGAAAAAAGTGATTTGGGAGTTAAATCCCAGACCCAAAGCATGCAAGTGCAAATTGCTGCCGGTGTCACACCGGCGGCACCTGGTGAATAAAAAGAAAGTGATTCTACCCATTACCAAAATACTTTGGTTACTTGTTTCATGTTAAAAACCCATATAACACAGAAGAACAGAGAGGAGATAAATGACAGCATCATTAATTACCTCTGCCAAGGAGGTTATGTTTTTGCCAGACTTTGTTTGTCTATCTGTTTGTCTGTCTGTGTGTCAGCAAGATAACTCAAAAAGTTCTGGAAGGATCTTTCTGAAATTTTGAGTGCATGTTGAGAATAGCAAAAACTACCAGTGATTCAATTTTGGGGGTGATCCGGAAGAAATCCTGGATTCTGGATCACTTTGAAATTTTCGTTACCATTGCTTTCAATGCGGCATAAAGCAAACCGTTGCGAAACATAGTCATTTGGAAGTCACGTACAGTGAGCAATAAACTAAAAGCTCGACTCATCAAAGCACTGGTCTATCGTCACTTACGGCTCGGAGGCATGGACATTGAACAAGGAATTATGTGAAAATGTAGAGGTGTTTGAGATGCAATGTTACAGGCATGCTATGCGCATCTCTTACGTTGAACATGTGACGAACGAGGAGGTTTTACGAAAGGTAGGCCAGGACAGGGGCCTGTTGTGGCAAGTGAAATCACGCAAACTGAAATACTTCGGTCACACAACGCGTCACGAGAGTTTAGAGAAAGATATCATGCTGGGCATCATGCCCGAAAAACGTCGACAAAGAGGACAAAAGAAACAATGGATCGATGATATCGTTCAATGGGGCGACAGGAGCCTGGTCGAGATGGTAAGACAGGCCGAAAACAGAAAGGGTTATCGGTGCTTAGTTCATGAAGCCGCCTACGCTCGTACATCAGGCACGGCAAGCTGATGATGGTATAAAAAACTGCATAAAGTGCATAAGTCCGTTTATGCACCGTTACCACTCAACAGACGACAAATTTGAAATCATGAAAGTAAAGGACACAAGCAATGACGAATCACGAAATCATGAAGTTCCTGCGAAAGTTGCGAACACAAATCATAAAAGTTGAGAATGCAAACCATCTCAACATGTCCAGATGTTTGCAACGAAGTCCGTGAGAAACCCGTTTGTGTCACTCTACTGGAATTTAGTCCGTTACAATGCACAGGAAAAATCGGCAACAAAGTCCGCGACGTTGTCGCCGACACAAATCATGAAAGTCAGTAAAAGGAAGAAGTTGTTCCTGCCGGTTTACGAGACTTCAGTATTGGTCTGATGTCAGCCACTGTCCACTGGTACGGGGCTTCTCCAGACTGCCAAGACAGATTTGCTGTGAGGAATAGACACCGCTCGATCCTGCTTGAAATGAGAATGTTTTGTAGCAGGGGAGGGGTAGGAGGGAAGAAAATTTTCCCTGTGAATTTGCATGATTTACAAGGGTTGTGCTCCTGAACCCAGAGGTTCGAACGTAGGAACGCCCTGGCCAGCTACATGCCTAGACTTTGAATTCAAAACAGTACTAGGACTAAGACGGAAAGCAGAAAAAAGACATACTTCAGATGCTGAGAGCGAACGTGTGACTCGACGTCATCAGACGAACAGAATCTGCTGCTGCAGCCGCGCCATGTGCACTGATAGTAGACTGCTCTGCCCTTGTCTGTCTTCCCATAGCTTGATGGAACATCCTAGATGCAAAAATGCACATATCACAGCATGCCCTGGTATAATGCCTGCAGTCTAATCACCACTTCCTAAAGTATCCTGAACGCACAGGACATACGTGTGGCTCGGTAGTCTAACGGTAACGTGCCGGAATTGTAATCCTGAGGTCACTCAGGGGTGCAGGTTCGAATACGCACCAGGACACTGCCGGGTAACGACCTTAGGCAAGTTGTTCACACACATGTGCCTCTGTCACCAAGCAGTATAATTTGGTACCGGTCAAAGGGCGGTGATGCCCCGAGGCTGGGAAGGTAACCGTAGGTCTGGCGTTGCACTGGCCATGCATCACAGACTGGAGTGGTTTATCCACCTACGGGCTCAACGGCCGCGAGTGGGAGATGAGCACCCCGCCTACGCCCCAGCTGGGGCATGGTTCCCTTTACCTTTACCTTTACAGGACATACGACATTCACACAAACTCTTATTATCAAGACTATTTATTATTAAGATTATTATTCTTATTAAGACTGTCGTCCACTTTCTACAGTGGCGTAGGCAGCAGCCTGAAGAGCAGGGTGACCACCAAAATGAGTAGCCACGTTTTTCAGTGCACTTAAAACTGTTCAGGATTGTGTTCGTTGGCCAGTAATGCAATTTCCAGCAATTCCAAACCAACGCCAAGGTTTTTTTCAACCAAAACCGAACCTACGTCAATTCCAAACCAAAAAATGCAGGTATTTTTGAAACCAAGTTCTTCAAAAAACCCACCCCACGGATCACTTGCAATTCTTCACTACCGTGAATGACTTAACATGTGTTTTAAACCATGTAGTGATAATAATCATTTTGTCATTTTGTGCCAGACTGAAGTGTGTTAAAAATGGACTGTTTGATGTTTTAGGCTTACATTAGTGTAACTGTGTTTACTGTTTCCACGTTTCTTTCTGTACTGCTTTAATGTCTGTCTATCTGCATATCTGTGTTTCTGTCTGTCTTTTTCTGTTCGTGTTTATGATGTTTATGGGCCTTGTTGCCTGATACAAATAAATAAATAAATAAATAATAATCCCCAGCGGGCATGGGACCAGTCCACTCTACCTCTTCCATGCAGACATCATCATCAGCAACGTCGTCTTCGTCGTCAAACTGCATGAAGCTGTCGACGACCGGAGCACTGGATGAAAGAAAGGACTGGTGCTCGGTGGGAGATATCGAAGAGAAGCTTCGGCTGCTGTTCGCGGTGGAGTCCCGGTGGCTGTAGTCACTGGTCGTTGTCCAGACTCCACTGCTCATGCCACTGTCACACCTCGACGACAGACCTGCACAGCAGCGTAACAATCTCAATCCCTGGCATGGTGGCGTGGCGTAGTTGGTAACGCGTTTCGGCTGAAATGAAGTTACTCTATGCCGGGCCCGGTTAGTACTGCGATGGGTGACTGCCTGCGGGCAGGTAAACCATCTCAGTGCAAAGCCTGCCAGCTAGGTCGACTCAGCCTTCTACCATTCGTGGGACGGTAAAATGAGTAGTAACTCGTTTACATGGGTTACGGAAGGTGGGGACCTTGGTACAGCTG
>Ga0209367_1013920_pt1 | contig 10278 bp, 7 predicted proteins | sample WorMetLIZISLAND2_FD_187412 | JGI IMG/M metagenome (GOLD analysis project Ga0209367, IMG submission 187412) | Marine gutless worms symbiont microbial communities from Max Planck institute for Marine Microbiology, Germany - Olavius geniculatus... ...
ACACACATGTCTTCAGGATGCTGAGCTTTGTTTCCAGAGTGATCGCCTTACTTTTCCAAATCTTGTCCAAGGCCTTCAGGTTTGCCATTGCTTTTGCCATTCTGACTGCTATTTCCTTTGAACAGTCCAGGTCATATGTCATGTTGCTTCCCAGGTAGGTGAATTTCTCCACATTTTCCAGCTCAATTCCATCTATGCATATCTTACTTGATATTTGCTTATCACCAAATACCATCGTCTTTGTTTTGTCGGTGTTCATCATTAGCCCATACCTCATTGCTTCTTTATGTAGTGAATGAACTGTCCTTTTCAACATGCTTTCATCTTCTTCGATTATGTCTATGTCATCCGCAAATCGCAGGTTGTTTAATCTTATTCCGTGTACTGATATTCCTTCTTCGCAATCTTTGACGTTATGTACGTGGCAATATTCATTACAACTCTGGCCAGCCATCGCTGAGCATCGAGTAGCCTGCGGGCCGTGCGTGCATGCCCGCCTGTTCCTTCCAGTGCGTTACGCTCTGCTTGACTGCCGATGCCTCAAGCGCCAGCCCCACGTTGACTTCATGACGCTTTGCATTCTTGTTATTGTCGAGGGCTGTTTTTTTCGCGTAGGGCCTAGCTGAGTTCTGTGTGTTTTAAAACGATTTTAGCGAGTTTCAAAGCGTTGCATCGGCCGTTAAGCGCTGCGCGTGTATTTAGGCTACTCCAGGTAATGCTGACATTCCGGTCGGCCGCGTTATCACTGCAGCATATCCTACCCCATGATACCTGTATTGCAATTTGCAGCAAATTCATATAGGCTAGCATACACATTAGGCCTAATGTTCACGTGAAGGCCGTTAAATGTGATTAGGAATGCGGTGATATGGAAGTTGGACACAGGAATCGTAGAAGACATTGACAAATTATTAATTGGAGTCCTGACGTAGGCCTACGTAATTTAACCTAGAGTCCTAGACAAATGCTAATACAGTTTTCAGTCCGTAGCCATTCAGAGGCCTCATGCATGTGTGAATATCGTCACATCTTAAACGTTGAAGCATGCTCAACTGCACACCATTTTTTAGCCGACCGTGCTTCATGGGTGTCGTCCGTCTGTCAGTCTGTACTGTGGCTAAACGGTGCAAAATAGGGCCTAGGTTGCTATTGATCATTAATAGGAAGTCGCATACTGGCTTTTAAATGACGTATAAATCGATGACCTTGGGTGATCTTAAAGGGTCATAAAAACGCACTATGGAATAGAATGTTTCAATCTAAGTGGCCATATCTCCGAAACGGTGAGAGATACGGACGTTACTATTAATCACTAATAGGAAGTGGCATACGCCGGTCAGATTAGATGGAAATGATTGACCTTGGATGACCTTGAAAGTCACTGACAACCACTACGCTCGGCTATCCTAGCGACAGCTGGGCTTTTTGTTCCAGTTCATGTGGTGTGATGTCACTGGGTTTTGGTTCAAACACGCATTAGACTCACACAGGCCTAGCTGATTAATAGCTCTCTCGATCTCTCTCGGTGCGTCGATCGCTGCTGGCTGACTCCGCCCCGGACGTCATAATCTTCATCATCAGCTGCAATAATTTCATCAGCGTCCCGTCATCATCAGGCCTAAAGGTATAGCTGTATAGGCCCTGCATGGCGCCGACCGTGCACTGCAGGCCGTGCAATGCAGGTGGTACAGGTAAGTTATACGGCAGGCCTACGTTGTAGGCGACGAGTGTAAGTATCTGTATAATCATCAGATGTTGTTCGTGTGAACCGTACGTTCCTGACTTATTAGTGGCTGCATACACTAATGATACAGGTAGGCTGTAGGTCTACTTAACCGTGCAAGCAACCACCAGTGCGCCATTGATTTGCAAATTATTGACTTAATTTAATTTAATTTAATTTAATTGACTCGTATACATTTCTGGTGACGGTATTTCTCGATTATACGCTTATTTGTTGCTTGTGGTTGTGGACTTTGCGATAACGTGTTCAGTGGATATTCCAAAATCTGAACATAGGCCTACTATTGCATGCAAGATTGTCACTGAGTGTTCAATTTAGGGATGAGCCCATCGTATACACAGTGCACGCCAATACACTGTTGTGCATTGATTCTGGTGAGCTTTTTAACTGTTTCAGAACATCTGCCGCTGTTCAAGTTTTCTGCTGTGTTTTAGGCGAAGCAGGAGTTTTCGAGAGCGTGAGATCGTCGAGTAAGGGAAGATGACCGGCTACCAAGGAAAGTTTGGTAGAGACTCGGCAATAGAGTTCTTCAAACGTGATGACTGGTATCATCAAATGTTCATCGTCAGTGGAGGTATGATTCTGTTCGTCTTGCATCAGGTTTCATGTAAGGGCGCGTATATAGGCTACTACATAGCGACGTAACTGAACTGAACTGAACTGACGCAGTTTAGTTGTTAACGAACTGACCAATTATTGGCAACCAGGGCGATCCCATTGGTCGTTGGTTGACGCGTACGTGAGTGTAGTCACGTAGGCCACCGACGCCGTTGGGCGGTGCCTACTGTAATGCATTACTGCTTGCTCATTGGCCAGTTCGTCAAAAACTAAACCTTGTCAGTTCTTGCCTTAACATGACGTAAGCTTATGAGTAAACACGTTTACCCTGCAACCGCCGCGACGCAAGTTCACGCAACTGAACTCGACTCAGGTGGATACATTCTAAAGTTGTTCATTTACCTAATATTCGACAGTCATAACAGCCGTCGGCCATTCAAGTCACACCTGTGACGCCGACGCGAGTCAACTCGACAGCTGAACTGCGTCGGCTCATCGCAGGTGTGAATTGGGTATAAGACTGTCGCATGCTAGTTTCCGTGTTTGTCAGCTAGGTTTTTCTGTATATGATCTGTTCACCTCTGAGGCTGTCTTCTGTAGTTATAGAGTGATAGTCTATAGGCCTTCACAGTGAATCTGATGGAACTATAGTTGTGGTGTGTGCTGTGTGGCTCAATGGTGTAATGGTAGGGTGTCTGACTTACGATAGCGAGGTCGTGGGTTTAACTCTCAATCGCGTCGGAATCCCTGAAAAAAGGCCACCGGACAGAAGGCCACCACGCTGGTTATTTAGTATGCATAATACCCAGTTTACACGATGAATCAAACATCAAGCAAATGTATTCAATATAGGCTACACGTGCACGACGTGTGCTCTAAGTTTACTTCGTGTTTGCTTCATCGTGCGAACGGGGTATAAGTTAACTCGCCAAACTATTGAATCCGATTTCCATGACTCTTATGGAAGAACATTCCCATGCTGTGTCTAAGCCTTTTGCATGCAACGTTAAGCCTGCGACGACAGAGCAGCATCTTTTGATGACTCGCTCCGCTGAGTACAGAAAAATAAAACAAAACAGGCTTAATAAACTACGGCAACGCTCGCCCTCCTAATTAGCATGCTAATTACCATAGAACGTCGAGCTAGCTGCTGGATGTTTGCTCGATCGTGTAAACACCCTATGAATCTGATAGAACTGGTTGTGCATGCATGCTGTGCCGGTAGATCCGCGGAACACGGACTGGTTTTGGCTGCGTACTCCTGAGCCGGCGCTGTTGGCGTTCGTCGCCTACTTGGTCTTCGTCTACTTCGGACCTCGACTGATGGCCAACCGACAGCCGCTCAACATTCGCGCCCTCATTGTCGTCTACAACTTCGCCATGGTAGCGCTGTCAGCCTACATGTGTGCCGAGGTACGTCTTTGCGCTTAGCAGTGGTTTCTATTACTACGCTTGGTGGGCGCAGCTTGTACCCAGTGAAAAATGGGGGGGAGTTTTGTTAAGGGTTTAGATCAAAACGTTTCCCCTATTTTTCACGAAACAATGAGTCTATACCCTTAACAAAACTTTCCCCCTTATTTTTTACTGGGCACTCAACACCCTTAACGAGGAGATCGAATGGGGGCTTGAGCCCCAAAATGGGAAAACTTGAGCCTGAAAATGGGGGACTTGCACCTGATTTTGATTCCAGATTTGGGGGAATAGAAGCCACTGGCGCTTAGAGGCTGTCTACATACGCAACAAAACCTCGCATACGAGTGATGGCGCTGCCAAACCCGGGTTTATTGACAGCTGCACTGTTTTTTTGTCGCACGCGAGGTTTTTTTCGCACATTTAGACACCCTCTTGGCGCGTTAGAGGTTTCGTTTAACGAAATGCTCTATAGCTGTATAAATTCACGTTTTCTTCTCTGTTTACTTGCGCATTAACTTAGCTCTTCTACTACCGCAATTTTTTACACCCATCCGATACCACTGGGGTCACCGTTGACCACAATCACTTTTGTCCATTCTTAACACATTTCTGCATGTAAGTTTGCTTGTAATTTGTTATTTATTTATTATACTTAATTTCATATGCCACAACTGTTGTAACAATTGTACATACAACTGTTGCAGTAGTTGTTGCAGAAGATATGGAAAAAAGTTTGATGTTTTGTTTATCGACTTACTGTGTAGTTATTTGAATCTGTCACATTTATTGTTGCAACAGCTGTTGTCGCAACAGTTTCTGAAACAGTTGCAGCAACTGTTGCTGCATTTATTTCTTTATTCCGCATGACGTTAGTATGCGAAGTATCTGTGGTCGACGTTGACCCCACGGTATTAGGAGGGTTAAGCTGTCAGATAACGTCTGCAGTGATGGGCGGACAAGTTTGCTTTTTAGCGTTATTTTTGAGTAGTCAGCTACTACAGCAATTACGCTGCCAGTCGCTGTTGTGATTAGCTGACGAATCCAATGACGATGTATTCAGCAACAGGATATGTGCGGCGTTGCAGTGCAGGGTGTGAGTTTTTAGACTCACCGTTTGAGTTAATCACTTTCTCACATGCACGCAGAGACATCACACTGCCATTATTTAGGAAGCTTAGTGTTAATAAATGTACCGGAAGTAAAGTATATGCGCCAAGCGTGTGCTCATAGTTGAGATTTGACCAAATACAGAATGTAGGCCTACGACTTGTATGACTTCCAGTGCAATAACAACTCGTGTGTGTTTTGCTAGGTAGGGTGATTGCATAGTAAAGGTGACGTATCACTGTCTGGCGTAATTTTATTTTACTTCTATGCGCTAGAAATTTCTTGTTGTAACAGTGAAGAAATGATTAAAATTGGTGTGCATTTGAGGAAGTTATCTCACGAAAGTTACCATATAAGAGGGTTCTGGTTTTGGGAATACCCTGTACGTACGAGTATACCAAAAATGCTGTGTGGTGTGTAGGCCAATGCTATTATTATTGCGTGGTCGGTGTATGTATTTGTAGTTCTTCCTGACGTCGTATTCCCTCGGTTACAGCTATACATGTCAAGGAGTTGATTGGTCTTATGCAACTGATCCTGTGTCAATGAGGGTGCATTACACATTTACTTATCATAATCACTATTATGTATACTTTTTGTAGTGTCGTTTTGCCTACACCTGTTCCATTACAACTTACCATTCTTTGTGAAAACATTTACAGATCTTATTGACTTATACATTTTGATTAAGCTTAGGCCTATGCCGAAGTTAGAAATTTTTTCACCAGGGTCTGCTCTTTGATTGAGGATAGGCTTATATTGGAAAGCGTTGGAGTGGATTTTCTATAAATGAGACAACATTTATGGCTGAACGGTCATGTCAAAGTATACAAGAAGATGTTGAAAAGTTTGGCTGTAAAAACCTGTAGAAACCTGTCAAATACAGTTGCTTTATTTTTGAAGTTTGGAAACATATGTTTTAGGGGTGCAGGTTTAAATACAAATCACGCCCTAAGGCCTAATAGTATCGCTAGAAATTGGCGAACATTTTTATTGCTGACAGTATGGGGGTGTCTTCATTCATTGTTGACATAGTTGACTTGTCTCCAAAAAATCTAGTCAAACTGACAATGAAAACAGATGTAAACATAACATGACATTTCAAGGTCATTCAAGGTCAAGCATTTTGAAGTCAATGAAAAGCCAATAAGGCATTTCATGACGCCTCATAATAACTCTAAAGGTATCAAAGATATGGCGACCGAAATTACTATAAGTCACGTGTTCTGGCCACCCCACTATCGTATGTAGAGATTTCCTTGCCACGGAACCCCCACGTATAGGGCCTATCCGGTATCCGCATGATTCTCATAGACCCCCTACTGCATAAAAGTAGAGTCCCAGGATCTACTTTTTTCCAATTTGTGTTCTGAGCTCCGAAGGACACATAATTTGTGCTGTAAAATGTGGCGCGGCCGTTCAAGGTCATCCAAGGTCGTTCATTTTGGTATCGCAATCAAAAGCGCTGATGGCTTATGATATACACGGTGTTTCATAAAAAGGACCTATTTTTGTTTTTTTTCATAATTCACTCAAGTGATGATCAATTTACACAAAATTTGTACCAGTTGTAGCTGACGAAATACCAATTCAAAATATTGCAATAACATATGGCAGTTGATTAAATATTCTTTGCTAGTCCTGACGTTATGCTGACGTCATATCACTGGATAGTCTCAACTGGAGCTGTCAGTTGCTACTTTGCTCCAATGGTGAAAAATCTGGTTCATTCATGACAAATTGTTGAAGTTTTACAGTTGCAGCCACAAAAACATGCAAAGCGATGACATTTACGTGTCTGTGTGGATAGTTGGACTTTTATGCGTTCGAGCAAGACAGTGCACTAGCACACCGAGCTTGCAAAATGGTTGCATTTTTGGATCGCAAGACACCTGATTTCATGTCCCCATGTTGCTTAGTGCTGACATAATAAACATTTTTCGTTAGCAAACGAGATTAAGCTCACCATCGAAGCAGAGTAGCAACTGACAGCACCAGTTGAGACTATCCAGCTTGTACCCATGACACGTTATGACGTCAGCATTACGTCATGTCTAGCAAAGAATATTTAATCAACTGCCATATATTGTGTTGCAATATTTTGAATTACTATTTTTTCAGTTACAACTGGTACAAGTTTTTGTGTAAATTGATCATCATTTGAGTGAATTATGAAAAAAACAAAAGGGGGTCCTTTTTATGAAACACCGTGTAGATATTTGCTGTGTATTGTGTGCGATTCTGACTGCATTGTATTGGTCTTTGGTATTGCAGCTTGTTCATGTCAACTGGCTGTTTTTCTTGTCGAAAATTTTCGAACTCGCTGACACGGTAAGTTTGGTGCACGTTGTCATTAGTAATATTATCATCGTAATCGTCGTCATCATCAATTATCGTAACCATTAGCAAAGCCTGTACTGAAGCACCTGCATTATTGATATCTGCAGGGCTGATCGTCATGTTTGTTTATTTTAGTTTGTACAGTAAGTCTTAAAAACTCCTTCCCATGCTATCAGGCCAAGGCACACTTACATTGCTGGAAAGTTAAAATGTTTTTTTTCGTGTAGGCTATATTCACTGCTACGTTTTTACTCTCGACATACGCCCTAGACTTATATACACTGTGTCTCAAAGAACCGGACCTCTTATACGTCCAACAATTTTGTTTCAGTAAAAATTAATGCAGCGTATTGTTATTTAGCGAGATACAAATTACAGGGACATTAGTGAACCACTGGATAATCCCAGTGTATGGTGATAACTACCTATTGACAGAAGTGCAACGAGCCGCTGAAATTATTAAGCTAATTGAAATTCAACGTTAAGATGTACGATGCTTAAATCTCGTATTTGGGTTCAGGTGTTCTTCATTCTGCGCAAGAAAAACAGTCAAGTGACGTTCTTGCACGTCTACCACCACGCTACGATGATTCTCAACTGGTGGATGGCTGCTAAGTATTTACCAGTCGGACAATGTGCGTAAGATAGTCTATAGCGTGCAGTGATGATAGTCATTTCTAGTTAGCTTCAGTTAGTTTATGTACTTAAGTAAGTAAAATAAATAAGTAAATGCCCTAATGGTATATAGGCCCCTAGCGCCAGTCTGTGTAGTAATAGAATGTGGGCAAGACTAGAAGTAGGCCTATATTCTGTTCTTAGATGACTAAAGTTTAAATAGAGCGTGTATCATTACGGTGTTCTGTCCAATTCGTTGCAGAGTTTGTTTTTTTATTTAGTTTATTTTGTCTTTTTTTCAGTCTTTTTTATTTTGTTCGCTTATTTGGCACATGACCAGGCCACACCACTGTAAATCGGCTTTTTCATGTTGACATTTGATGCTTTTTTGGTAATATAATACTGTTGCTCTGTTACATCTTTTGTACAAGTTTGTACAATTTTGTTTGTGTTTGCCCTATTTTGTTGCAAACAATTGAGACCTTTTTGTATTGTCATTGATATAACTTAGTCGTCTGCATTTTTTCAAATAAATAAATACCGGTACGTACGTAAATAAATCTAGCAAAACTGTGCGTGAGTGAGTTTACTGTATTTTGTCTGCAGCGTTTTTCGTCGGTATGATCAACTCGTGGATTCATGCAGTAATGTACGTCTACTACGGTCTGGCGGCCATTGGTCCAAGTATGCAAAAATACCTTTGGTGGAAGAAACACATGACAAAGCTACAGCTTGTATGTTTGCTTTATTTCTCCTCGTTTGCATTTCACACGTCGTCGGCCACTTTCATGGGCTACAATTAGCAACACTCTGTTTTCGGCACACGAAATTCCTGCCAGTCGTTAAGCATGCTATTTCCTGCTTCAATTGAGTGCGATAGCAGTTTTTGATTGAATACGAGTCACGTGGATCAAAAGGCGTTTGAAGCCTTTTTGGTCAAGCCTGATAAAAAGAAGTAAGGAAATTAGGAATGACAATGTTAGTATTTCTGTAGTGCTGATAACATTTTTCGCTGGCTTTTGGTGCACAGTTGTAAGTTCTTTGACCAACCGGCTGATTGATATGGAGAGGTTTTTTCGCACGACAGCAGAATGCTTCACGCGTCTTAGCTATGGCCTGGGCGTCTGTCTGTCTGTCTATCTGCCTGTCTGTCCGCCTGTTACACTCTGCGACTGTATCAAAAACGGTGCAAGTTAAAATCACGAAATCTACGCTGTGGACTGTCATGAAGACTCTAGTTTCAGGATCCGTGTAGTTTTTCCCGAAATTCAAAAGGGGTCACCCCGATCGAGAGCTGTTCTGGAACGTTGTTATGTTTCTGCTTGTAGGAAGAGCCAGAGGTATATTATTAACCGTTTCAAGCCTTTTAAGCCAGTTGAACTTTTTGACAAATTCTGGAGCAACTTAATGCTAGATCTGGGGCAGAAATCAGTTAGCAGACTGCTTTTTAAAGTTTTTTTTCCAGTGAGCATTTCATAAACATAATAGCAATAGCATACTGCTCAGTTTTGCTGTACCTTTACGGTTTTTGCCTGTATAGGCCTATGTATAGTAAAGTAGCCTACGTTACTCATTTTGCTATGATCTCGGAGATTTATTCAATCATTGTGAGATCTTGGTGTCCCATTGCAGAAATGGTATGAATTTAACAACATCTCTATAGCCTGTCATAACGTGCAATACTGCAGCAGTGTTGGAAGTGACTGTTGACTGTTTTTAAGGCGCGTACAGAGCGACATTTTAACGGAATGAACTGAACTGAACTGACACGGCTTAGTTTTTGACGAACTGACCAATAGACAAGCAGGTTGACACGTATGTGAGCGTGTAGTCACGTAGGTCACCAACGCCGTTAGATGGTGCCTACTGTAATGCATTACTCCTTGCTCAATGGTCAGTTCGTTCATAACTGAACCACATCAGTTCAGTTCAGTTCAGTTACGTCGCTCTGTACGCCCCTTTAATGATACGATCTCTGTATAGATCCAGTTCGTAGCGATCATCAGCCACACGTCGTACAACAAGTTCGTGCGTACGGACTGCGACTACCCATACCTGTACAACTCCATCACTTTCTACTACACCTGGTCCATGATGGCGCTCTTCCTTCAGTTCTACTACATGACGTACCTCGGCGCCAGGAAAAGCCGTCGTCGCGTGGACGTCAAAACGACGTCGACGAACGGTCACGTGATCGACAGCCGGAATGGCGATGCAGACTTGATGCACAATAACAACCAGGTTTCCATGGAAAGGAAGGAACAATAGCCGGAGGACTGCTTCCACGGATTTTTAGTATTATTGTCTTGGAGGCAAGGCCACCGGGAATTCCCGTTCGGGAATTCCCGGGAATTCGCCGTTCGCAAAATTCCCGCGGGAATTCCCGGGAATTTTTATGAATTGACATTTTTGCACTAGCCAATACTGTTTTCCCTTAGTTCTCCTCGCTGGAAGCGCCTTTCCCCTATCGGGGACGGACCGGTCTTGTAGGAGCCCCGGGT
>Ga0209367_1013921_pt1 | contig 10278 bp, 3 predicted proteins | sample WorMetLIZISLAND2_FD_187412 | JGI IMG/M metagenome (GOLD analysis project Ga0209367, IMG submission 187412) | Marine gutless worms symbiont microbial communities from Max Planck institute for Marine Microbiology, Germany - Olavius geniculatus... ...
GTATAATATGACCCCTGAAACTTAAAAAGCAGTAGAAAAGTGGCCTGATGTCAACTTGTTTATCTTTTCTAAATATTAATAAATTTTTTTTTATAATTCTTTCGCCGACACACTTTGCGTACAATATACGATGCAACCGTCATTAAAGATCTCGCCACACTTTGATCACAGCAAAGACTTTATAACGTTTTTCAACTGTAAAACTGACTATTAAACTTTATATTCTCTATTAAGCGCACTTTGGGTAATGGAAGTAGCGTCGTAACAAAAAAGGGGGGCAGAAGGTAATTCCTTTTCTAAATTTTAAGCAGTCGGAAATTTGTCGAAAAAAATCTACTTCTCAACGAAAAATGGGACTGAAAAATTATTATTTAAAAAATGTAAAATTAAAATTAACATTTTGAGCGTGCTTCGGAAATTTCAGCCGTCTGTCGGAAATCTGCAGTATACTCGTACGTCGGCAAATTTCAACTTCCAGCCCCGCTGCCTACTTTTTAAACCCACAACTCCGCTGGGGCATATTCCCGAAAACAACAGCTGAGTAGGCATAGTGAACAAATAGGCGAGCTGACATGTGGGCCTCTACTCAACGGGAAGAAGCAAAGAAAACGAATAAAACGAATGTTGAAGTGTCACGAAGTACAAGCAAAAACCATCACCTATGCTTAGCGTGAAAATGGTTCTGGCAAAAGCTGTAATGCAGTCTTTTTATATCTGTACAGCGGGTACTAGGTACTAAAACAGATTTTAATTTCAACGTTGATGAGCTTCGATGATAAACTTTCAGAGTCCACAGACCCATAGACGGTGGTAACTGGTCAGTACCCTGAGCAAAACTATAGTACAACTTTCAGACTTCCAGTGATAGTAAGTTTGCCAAACTAGTCCGTTTTTACACTGTAAGCTTCAATAGAAAAAGGCTTTCATTTTGGCTTTTTTGACAATGTGGCTACAGGCACAGTGTTGAACTCGCAATCGACAGGTCGCTGGTTTAATTTCTTGCCAGTTCACGGTCAAGTAAAGACTAGAGGGCAAGTTGTTCACACAATGTCATACAATGTACCTCGTTCAGTTTCATCAAGCAGTAAAGTTTAATTCGATACCGGCCACAGGGCGGTAATGCTGTGTGGCTGGTCGGGTAACCGCAAACCTGGCAGAAAATAATGGCAGCCTACCACTGCGTTTATGACTACACAGTATGTGAGCGGATTCAGTGGCGGATCTAGACTTCAGCCAAAGGAAAGGCGGAATATTCCCCTTGCCCTCCCTTTTCTACCTCCCTTTCTTTCCCCCTCCCTTTTCCCTTTTACCTTTCCTCCCTTTTCCCCTTTTTCTTTTCCTTTCACCCTTCTTTAGAAGTAGGACCCCTTAAATCCAGCTAGGGGGCTTGGGGAGCTCTGTCAGCTCCCCCAGCGGGGTCTAGGGCGGAGCCGCAGCCGAAATCGAATGTGGTGTTTTAGCCTTAAAAATGTAACATGTGGTGGCAATAATTTTAATAATTTTCCTAATACATGAACTTTTTAATTAGCAGTTTGGCAGAGCATATAAAGTGTTTATTTATGCATAGTGGCTCAAGTGGGGACGGCCGCAGATTCGCCCCTCCCTCTTGGATTTGCCACTGAGCGGATTGCGTTTCGAGAACGACCATGACAGCCATTACGTTCTGGCTAAATTACTCCCTGGAGTCTCCCAACTTCTAGGTCGTTTGGGCTCATCCAGGCATCCTTGACTCATGACACTCCCAGACCTTGTTATCAGCTAAGAGGAAAAGGGTGAATACTGGACATAGTCAACAGCATGTTATCAACGGCATCAGTTACGCGCTGTTTTCTTCGAATTCGCTTCCATTCCATCATCATTATCATGATTTATTTCTCAGAAAACCAAAAGTAACGGTATAAATATAGTGCATGAAATACTAAACAAAGTGTCCAAAAAAGACAAATGTCCCATGCAAATAATAAAACAGCCGTAAATACATAAAAATTTTGTTTAAAAAAACTTAGGTCCCGCCTACTGTATACTGAAAAAATGAAAATAAAATAGAAACACGAAAATTTTGAAAAACATAAACACAAAATAAAACACAAAAATCAAAATGACAAAAAGCATGTCAACGCAAATATAAGCTTACGAAGGGTTTAAAGCCTATCTTAGAAGAATAACAGAAATAATGATATACGAGTACGACTATAAATGTCGAAATGCTTTAAGAGAACTTATATCAGCATTTTCGTACCCACCTTTTTGGCTTTTTGCCTGGTAGGTCTAGATAATACCTACACCAACGAGTTAGACAGATAAATGACTGAAAGCGTGCACCATAATAATAGGTTTAATCGCTTAATTCGACTGCACGTAACATCGGTAATTGACGCCGTAGATTATGCGACGGAGATGAGATGAACACGAGCTATCGGAGCATTCAGCAATGTTACCGATAAATGCAACATTGCCAGCTAGTTACTCAGTTATTCAAAATACACGAGCACGACGTGTGCTCTAAGTTTGCTTCATGTTTGCTTCATAGTGTAAACGGGGTAAAAACAAAGGCGTTACAACTAATATTGCGATAACGTATTTGGGTAAAAATCAATCGTCTCGTGCATTTAGCCGTATAGAAGGCACCGAACTTCAGTATTGCATTCCATCCCCCAACGCGTTGCTCGAACTCTCGAAAATTAACGGCATAAATGTTGAAACAAGAAGGTTGAAGATATGTAGAATCTTAAAGATCAAGCGTCACCTGTCAAATAAAATCACTCAAACGAAATCACTATTAATCACCGTGATCGGTCGCTTTGTGGTCGTTTTCACAGAATGCTTTTCATATTCAATTACTGAACGAAATTACTATCGCATTTCAAGTAATAGTTGCAGTTTGATATGTACTTTATGACTCATACATAACGAAATAAATTTGCCCTGTAATTTATTTACCAGATAATCTTGGTACACCCTGTATGCGTGTGTGCGGTTCATATACCTTTTGTGTTGTTTCGATCTTCCGTGATGACGTCATCATCAGACCACTTCTCTTCATCGATAACTTCCGCTAGTACACAAAAAATAACATCAGCGTGTTAACAATATACAGTAACCAAAGCTGCCAATAAGTGAAAAACGGTTAAAGGGTTATACAGCTCTTCACTTAAAAACCCATCGCGGAGCTACGAAGCGTCACCTGCCATATGAGACAGGTGAACGCGACCCCCCAGAGATAAGGTTGTTGTATCGCCAAAACAGCGCATACCCACAACAACTGTATATGTTTACCATTACTGCTAACGTTACTCTTAGTCTGCACTTGATTCCTTATTGTCGTAGGCTGTTTCTTTGACGAATAAACGTAACTACAAGCGCCGACAGTGTGGGTGAGACGCCGCCTTGTCTCTATGGAGAATTATTCGTTCAAAGACGCGTGTCTGCTGTTTGATATGGTTTGAAGCCATAGCCGCTATGCCGCATAGCGAGTTTTATTTCTGCAACGGTGCGGCATAATGATCGCCATAGACTTAGAGGTTCTGCTTTGATTTCTCTCAAAATCTGTAAACAAAGTCTCTGAAAAAAATCAGCAGACAAGTTCGTAACTAAAACTTTAAAGATCGAAAAGCTTCGAACTGAAAAATAATCGACTATATACACACTATGACTGTGTAACTGATGTTAAGCATCAAGATGTTTTTTTTTGTTTTGGTGATGAAAGGTGTGCTGCTGAGTGCAAAGTGCTATATTTTCGTCGAATTTGTAATCTCCGCGACTTCTTTACATTCACACACACACACACACACACACAAAAAGAACTTTTTTGAAGTTCGATGGCTTTATATTTTTATGTTGTTGTTTTTAATTTATTCGTCGATTCTCCGTTTAGTTTCTGCGCCACAAAAATAATAAATCTCCTCGTATAACATAATAATTTTTCCATCATTTCATATACATGTAATCGTATTCGCTTTTGTGAAATATGTGCGTGGGTACAATAGCTTAAGCGGATTACATGGCGACGGCGCGTTATTTAGCGAGTCCGAGCGATATATCGTCTTTCTCCGGACCCAATGGAAAACAGAGCACACCGTCTGAGACGGGTACAAACTAATGTTCGTAGATCAGCCGTCGACGACGGAAGGAAAGCATAAAACAAAACAAGAAAAAAATTCTCGACGTCGAGAATGATTCACGCGCATGCGCGAACTTCGCTGTCCTCGTGAGGTGCATACATGTTGTAAAACTAAAACCGAAACTAAAAGCGCGTACACGGCGACATAACTGAACTGAACTGAACTGAACTGACCAACGGGTGAGCAATGCACTACTGCTTGCCCGCTGGTCAGTTCATTTCAGTTTAGTTATGTTGTTGTGTACGCGCCTTAACGCTTTCTTTTCCACCAGGCCCCTTGGTAATATTTTCCCACTTGCAGAACGTGGCAGCACTTTGACCAGTTTATGCTTCTTGGTTATAGAAGTACATGTGTGTAAAACTGAAACTGTAGATATGTACTTAATAACTTGCCTAGAGTCGTTATCTGACGCCGTATCGCATGCAATTTTGTTTTAGGCCGTTTTTAACACACCTATAACTGCCTAAAAATGGCATGCGAGTTTTAGTCTATCAACGCCTCTGAAGTTAATCGACATATTGGCGCTACAGAAATTCATTTGTTACAATTTTTAAACTCTCAGTACTAAATTCCCAATAATGAAATATTAAAAACTAAGCAAGTAGACTTATTTTTGCATGTGTTCTTTGTACATGTGGACACCTCGTTACGTCGTAACGGCGAACCCTGCAGACTATAGGAACGAGGGAGGCACAGAATAATGTAGGCGCTAGAAGGAGTAGGCGTAGAGCACGTCGTCGACGAAGACCGACATTAACAAGCTGCACCGCGGGGCACGGTACTACAGGGGCACCTGCTGTCTGTTAGTTCCAGAACCTACAAATTAGCGTGACTATCCAACTAGTACTGCACGCCCGCGCACGATATTGTCTTCGCCATCCCAGACCAGATTCTACGATCGAGCAGTACCGAATTGCACCGACCGCCTCGCGGAACCGCTGATAACAAGGCAACCAGACAAACGACCGCAGAGTGTAATGTCTTGTTCTGCACCCACCTGATGGACGGAATGACCAGAAACCGAATAATGAAGTCGGGCCGCTGTGGCAGTGTGGCGATTAAGCATACCGCAGGCGTGCAGACAGACGTATCGAACAAAGATGTGACGTAAATCGTATGTATACAGTATATAGCTGACCCCCTTGTACATAATTTGACAGTGAGTTAGAGGGGTTGAGAAAACAGTTGGGGGTTCAACCCCCCTAACCTCCCCGGCAATTCAAACACTGCGAAACCACAAGAGTTTACTAGGACGCTAATGGTCTAATTAAGCACAAGCTTTCGCGATATATTGCCTACTTCTCGGCGTATAGAAAAGTACAACGCAGAACAAGATGCGTTTAGTTTCTTTTCGTGTTAGTTTGCCTGAACACAGAGTTAAGTTTCGAAGCTATTTAAAGCATGAAGTTCCCACAGTGTTCAGACAGAAATTTACCTTTCTCATGATTTCTATGGCCAAACATAAGGTTGCTAAAAAAATTTTCTATATAATTTTTGGTTCTGCTCAACCATTATAGATCTACACCGCCAAGCTTCGTAAAAAAATTTTATGGCGCTAAATTGTAGTCGAAAAAAAATCAAAAACAGCAAACAACCGACCTTGTCGTGAGCTATTGTAAAAACAAAATCGAAACGATGAAACACAACAGGTTACAGGTGTGCATATGTTACCTGTAACGATAAGAGTAATGTTACTCCAGCTGCGGCATTGCTCTCTTGTGGACAGACAAGCATAGATGCCGGAATCGTTCTTCTGTAGCGGCTCAAGCCGCAAACTGTCGCGTCTCTTGTCGTACCTGAGATACAAATTAAAGGCTTATAATTTAGTCGTGAATAACTGTGATCGCATTTAAACATTGCATTAGCGTTGCTATTGCACTTTTTATTTTATTAAAAATGCGCAAATACGATAGTTTTGGCATCTGTATTAACAAAATAATCCCAATAATTACTAGCAGTAGGCCTTATTGGTGCATATAAAAGTTAATCAATTATAAAAACGCCAAATAATAACGATATTCACATAAGTTAGAATAACTAAAATATTATAAAAAAATAATTTGCGGGTTATCTCAGGTCTTTGAAAATCTAAAACTTTAGCAATATACTGCAAAGAAAAACACCTTCAAATTTGAGGCAGAACTGATGTGGAGTAAAAAATGACTACTTCAAACCAATAAATCGCCGTAAACTTGAAACCGTAAAACATTCCAGTCAGATGAGAACAGTTTACACAACTTTCTGATGCATCTGATCGCATATACAAAGGAAACAGGAAATACCTGGAAACGGAACTGCGCTGAAGGTCAAATGGTTGACCGTTGAAAAACCAGGTGAACAAAGAGCGTCTGATTGGTCCACAGCTGTCATTGCAGTACAACACAGCTCTCTCGCCTTCGGGTAGATAAATCTGCTGGCGTTGCACTGCGATTAACCACAACATAAAACGAACGTCACCTAATCATTACCTCCGCCAAGGAGGTTATGTTTTAGCCGGTTTTTGTTTGTTTATCTGTTTGTTTGTTTGTCTGTTTGTCTGTGTGTTAGCAAGATAACTCAAAAAGTTATGCACGGATCTTTCTGAAATTTTGAAGGAATGTCGGGTATAGCATAAGCTACAAGGAACTCAATTTTGGAAGTGAACCGGCAGGAATCCTGGATTCTGGATCACTTTGAAATTTTCGTTACCATTGCGTTAAAGGGGGCATAAGCGAAACCGCTGGCAAAGCGAATATGGTGACGCTGCACAGACCGCCATTGTGACAACGAGAACTGCCGGTACACTGTACAGGACAGCACCAGCACAAATTAATTAAGCTCTGCACCGGCTACCGACAGCGACACATTTTATGTGTTTGAATGACGTGATGATGTAACGAAGATGAAGGGGCTTGATACAGCAGCAGCGAGGCTTTGTAACAGCTGCGCGACTGACGAGCCTGTTTAGCCTATGGCACACTAAACCACAACAAGATGCCGCAGCCGGTGTGGCAAAGCATCCGCATCGTAAACACGCAAACGACGGAAGCAAATATTTTGGCGTTACAATTTGCCAGCCGCAGACATCAACAACTCTGACGAGGAAGAAAGTTGTGGCGAGAGAGAGAGAGCAGGACGCCTGGCAGTCAGGCCAAGGGTCAGAACATGTCTGGTAATCTCCGACACGTGTTCCATGCAGCAGGCACCGTGTGGGGCCCCTGCGCCGTCTGCGCATACCCCCGCACCTTCGCTATATTGCTTCACTTAACCTGATAACGACAAATTATTGAACTCGAGTTGGAGTCGCGGTGCCAGGACTGCACTGCGTGCAGATAAGCCTAATGAGTGGTGGGAAATTGCAAGCAGCGGCGGGACTTGAAGTCACTGGTCCGAAATCCAGCAAACAGAAACTTAACAGATATCCGACCTTGGTACCAAAGATCCATATACGAATTCTATTTTTGGACAGTAAACGACGAAATTTTGCTGACAAATAGTTAATGATTCATGCGTGACCCATGCTCTATCACATCACCGAATCACACTCAAAGCAGTATTAACGTACCGTATTATTTAGCAGTAAAATATATAAACTCTTACTTTCATCTAGTTGTAAAAACGATCTCATTCAGAAACTGTTATTTTTGTTTCATAATTTCCTTTTTGAAGTAGAAGCGGTCTATTATAAAAACTACATCAGAGATTTTTTGAGTATGGGCTACAAAAATTTACATTTTACTTACTTACTTTATAAAAAAGACTTTTAAAAACGGCACCACTGGTACGGCACAAGGGGCAGTTTCCTCACCCCTGCCCTAAGTTTTAACCTGTCGAAAAAAATTTTCTTGTCTAAAAATTCTGTCAAAAACTACAAAATTTGTTAATAAAAATCCCACACTAAAAAATTGAGGTAAACACTCAAAATTTTAAGCACACATATTTCTTCTGTCGAAAATTTTCAGCTGTCTGTGACAGTATAGCTGAAAATAAATCGCCAGATCTTGTTTCCGCGAACCTTCTTATCCACGACGCCGCTGTTATCGGAATATAAAAATTTTAATTTCAGTCACGTTTGGTATTTTTGTTATTACTGTACACAGGTACACGGACATTACCGAAAATGAGTTTTAAGCTGACCTGGCGCTGATATAGCAGTATGGACTAGAAGCAAAGAACTGATGAAAGTCCACCAGATCAACAGGACGAACAGGGGACCTCCAACGTAGTGGATCGTCATCACTGCTCAGACCTGTTCGCACAATTTGTCACTTTTCTACAGCGCTATACGCCTACTAAGTAGCTAAGTCTGTAAAATATTTAGTTCTAAACGTATTGAATAGGCCCCTATGCTGCACAAATGACATATGCACGCTTCAGTTTATTTCATATAGTTATTTTATACTGATTACAAACTCTTACGATTACAGGCCTACATAATCTTGCAAATTCAGTATTCATGTCACTGTCAGTGTAACTTCTTCTCTAGTAATAAAACTAAACAAATTTATACACTATGTAATCTTGTTATTGGCGATAAATTCGTTTTCTTCTTCTTCATGCACTTCGTTATCATTATCATAATCGTTATTAGCCAATTTTTCATGTAATTTATTCGAAGCAGGCTAAAAATAACATTATAGGCATTGTCTATATTTCTTTTCATCTGGATAAAAAAATTTTGAACAGGGCCATGAAATTTAGTTTATTACGTATTCGATTAACATGCAGATTTATTCTTGTAAATTACATGCATAAAACAGGATAGCCTACATCTAAAGTGGTCCGTTTATTACAGTAAGCAAGCTGCATAGGCCTACTGGGTGGTAAAATGGCCATTTATAGGTCCACTTACAACGACAGCATTAGAATCGTTTACCGTAAAAGTCTCCGTAGGTAGCCGCCTAAAGTCATAAAATCAGCAACAGTGAACATCGCTGTTCACTGAGTTGGGACTAACGCGAGTCGACATGATGCCTTACCGTGACCAGCCGGATGGCCGGATGCTGTAGTGTTCAGCCGCTGTACCCGCTGCTCCTCTGATGCGTCGTCAACCTCAGCAGCCTCGTACATCCGGCAACGGATCGCGGCCGAGCTGAAACTTTACGCGTTGCCATCTGACGGCAGGGCGCCCAAATCGTAAAGCAATTAAGCGGCCAACAATCTTTGCAGTCAGCCGCAGCAGCTAAGCTAAGAACGCAGTGAAGCGTACGAATCAGAGTTCTGCGTGCGGTTGGTGGCCGCTCGTATGCTCTCTGGTGTCATCGAATGTCAGACGCGCCCACGCATTTGTTCACCGTGCAGTGTGACGCATTCGGAGTCGGACCATCTCCGGTTACACATGACACACTGACGGCGTCCGGGGCGACAACGCGAACAGCGGCGTAGGATAGCAAACGATAGATACGATCGAAGTTCAAAGTCGAAGACGTCTACAAGTTTACATAACATACAAGTTTAAGAATCACCAGATCACAAAACGTTTGAAATTCAACGCCGACAACAAGCCGTTGAAATGTCAATGCGAAATGACTGTCTAAAATAAACAATAAAAAGTTTAGAGTACAAGTAATTTGAGCAAAGCTCACGTGGCGCGAGACAGCGTCGGTGCTACCACCCGGAGAATCAGTGTACAACGCGCAATGAAATAATGCGTTTTAAGAAGATACCTGAATTTTGACGTCTCCGCATGGAACACTCCTTGTACTAGGTCAAAACTCAAGCGGTTAAATGTACGTTTGATGTGGCAAATTTTAAGGCAGGTTGTCCTAGTTTTCAGTAATTATGACGCAAACCACTGTTAAAATGTGCGTCGTAGCCTGAAATCGCGAAAAAAAATCTGTCGATAACTGGCAGTAACTGTCGAAAAATTGTTACTACATGCTCCGCGTACTTATCTAACCCACGACGCCACTGTCTCTGTCCGCTATTTTACTTCTTTCGCTTTAAGCACAAACAAAAGCCTGACTAAAGTAATTAATCAATATCAGCAAAATTATTTTAAACCGGATGATGTGCGGTGTTAGGTGAACATTTAAGAATCGCGGGTGCAAGGTAAAGACCCTGGTGTTCGGAATGATGGATGGTTCAAACAAAAGAGGACGGCCTCACCGAGAATGGTCAGATGACATTGAGCAGTGGTGTGGGACAACCCTGCAGGAGTTAAGCCACGCTGCCCTAG
>Ga0209367_1013923_pt1 | contig 10277 bp, 9 predicted proteins | sample WorMetLIZISLAND2_FD_187412 | JGI IMG/M metagenome (GOLD analysis project Ga0209367, IMG submission 187412) | Marine gutless worms symbiont microbial communities from Max Planck institute for Marine Microbiology, Germany - Olavius geniculatus... ...
CACGTACTGAAGAGAACGTGACCACTGTGGATGAACTGGTAGCCTTACTAAACCACGAAGGCCAGAAACAAACACTCTGTATAACACGCCAGATATCCACAAAGACGGGTCTAATAGGCCTACAGCATAGCATTGTACAGATCATTTGTCGCGATTTTGGTCTTTCATCTTCCAACATGCCTGTTGCTTAGTAGGAATATTGCTAGTTTTTTTCTTGCATTTATATTTTACAAAATAGTGCAGCGACGCAGTTATGGTGTGGTCCAAAGAGTGTGGGAGTGAAAGAATTTCGAAAATTGGCTAATATTTGTCAAAGATATGGACAGTTACAAAGTGGGACATTTTTTTGAGACACAGTGTATGTGTATGTGCAATTTTGCCTGCAAAGGCCGTCTCCGAAATGACCTATACTGTATTGGGTGGGACGTTAAACACTACTCACTCACTCACCCGCTAAACGGTGCGAGATATAAATATGGCCAAGGTTGCTTTAATTGATCACTAATTGATGAAATCGCATACACTCTTTCATATAAAATGAAAATCATCTATTTTAAATAACCTTACGCTACGGGTCAGTACTGCAACAGGAACTGTATAGGTTGTAGCGCGACATTCCTAGCGACAGCTGGGCTTTTATATAATATTATCAGCATTCAGATTTCAGCAGCGATTTTTCAAGTTCAAGTTCAACATTAGCGTTAAGTTTACTTACTTAATTTTATTATTGTTGTTATGGGTTTGTTTACATCACGGTAGTAACTTGTAAAGATAATCTTGTTGTTTTTGTATACTGTATACAGTTTTATGATGAAATAGCGACTTATTGTAAATAACTGCATATTGTGAACTTTTAAATAGCATTTTGAGTACATTTTAATTACGGTTGTTAAGTATAGGGTGAAAATGGCTTTCACCAGCATCTGACAGTTTCTTGACAGATCAGTATGGATAGTGTGCAGTTTCGAGTAGTAAAACAGTTTCGGGCCACATAAGTAGGAATGGGGTTAGGGTATACTCTAACTTATTTTAACCATAGGACTATAGACCTCTTACATCTGAAATGGCTAGAAGTTGCAAGTTTTTACTACTTGTGGCTTACAAATTATTTTACTGCTTGAAATCTTAGTATGTTTTACTCTAATGACAGAACGTTGTCTGCTGCTGTGTAGAACCAGTTGTGAACTGAAGCTGTGAAGAAGCAGTCATGTTTAGCAAAGTGGAGCTTGCAAAGCGGGCAGAGTTCTTGGACAAGGCAAAGGTCGCTCGTGAAGAACGAGCCAATGAGAGACAGCGCGATCTCTCAGCCATTAAAATACAGGTTTGTTATTGATCCATTTTGTTTTTGATGCATTTATTTAAGTTCTCATTGCAAATATTTATTATTCAGTATAATGATTGATCTGAAGGTAAGTACTGAGTAGGTTAGCAATTTACCAGATAAGACCAGAAAAGAATATACACCGGTTTGCTATTATTTATTAATATATGTATATTATCACTTGTTTTTGTTGAATGTTTTCAAAAAATAATTGTGAGATTCTGGCTGCTTCATGTAATACTGCTATGCGATGATTTTGCTGTATGCAGTCTGCTGCCAGGCACTTTATTGTGAGATGCAGGCTCTGCAGACAGATTAGGTTGGTTTTATTTTTATTGTTTTTTTCACTGTCATTTTGGTTTAGTAGTTGTACACACCTGTTGTTAAATGTAAAGTCATCAAGTGTTTAATGTTGTTGCCAATGTTGGTGTAATTGTCTGTCTATAGTGAAAATATTTATTAGTAGTTGTTTGACTGTCAGTGATTGTTCTGCTGTATGTACTGTTTTTGTAGTTGTTCTGTCATTCATGGTTGTATTCTAATAGGCCTGTCTGAATGCGTCATTATCATTTAATTTCCCTTAGGTAAATTGTCAACTTCATGTAAAAGTAGCTTGACAGGAACCACAAAGCAGAGAGAGACTGTATTTACGGTTGCTTCGAATATAATCTTATAACTGACAACACATGTAAAATAGTAAAATTAAACAAACATGCTAAACATTAGAAAAACTAGAAGTGCTGTGTGTTTGTGCTGCATTTAGTTAATGTTGTCGTGAATTGATCTGACTTAAAAGTGCAATAAATTTGCAGGGCTGAAGTTGATGGACTGTTATGCATCTCAGATGATTCGGACAGCAGCTATGTTCCCAGCTTTCGACCCGGTAACAGTGTGACATCCGTTCTCAGGCATCGTTTTTAGTGGTTGCTTCTTTGTTATTCCATGACTGTGGCAATGAATGATTAATTACATTATTAATCATTATTGATTTGTTGTGATCAATAAAAAATTTTATTGCTAAATTTTGGATATCAGTTGTGCCACTAAGAAAGCATTGTGAAATAGACACAATGACAAGTATTTGATCAGAGAATGTGAACACTGAATTTTACTTTATCCACATGACTATAAAACAAACACTTTTAATGATTCACACAATTGCTAGTTAAAATGTTCTTTGGGACAGTTAGTACTGTTAATTTACTAGTTGAAACACATGATTAATTAATTGGTAACTTCTGTGAAGTTAACTGTTAAATTTTTCTTTCCAGTTGTACATACTGCAGGTTGGATGGCTTCCCAGTTATCAAATCAACAGCATCAAAACACTAAATATTTATGTGTCACTGTGAATTGCTTAATCAGTAATTACTTTAATTTCAACCAGCACTGTTCTGTAGTGCATACCTTGTGTTGTGTCTGTAGCGGCAGAAGTATATCGTATCATACAGAAGTTCTTCCTTGTGTTCAAATGTACCGAAGATGTTTTGGTTTGTATAAAAGCACTTTTTAATATAATTGTATAATGGGTTTTTTCCTTCAAACTAGTACTTAGCATTAAAACACCAAGGCATTCTATTTGAGTGTGTTTTTACACACAAAGTAATAGTATATAATCATTAGCTCCACCAAAGAGAAGCAATGAAGGGGGTTATGTTGTTGGGACAGTCAAAAAATAATGAACCAATTTTGGTGAAGTTCCAAGAAGGAAGGATCAATTTTGTTGGTGATTCGCAGATTCTTTTGCAGATTGTAAATCATTATCTTTTATTTATCAGCAGTAGGAGATAGAAGCTGTAATCAGATAAGCTGTTATGTCCTGATGTCGTTAACTAGTGTTACTTTTGGTATTTACACACTGTTGTGTATTTTTTTCATTCACTAGTTGGCAGCACCATACTGGGTGGAAGTTTGAGATCTCTGATTGCTTTTAGTCTAATGCATGTATTTTGCTGTGTTGCAGCGGTTTGAGTATCTATGCCGATATATTCTGGCCAGTATTAATGCCGATAGCTTGAAGGTTTCACTTTTGTTTTTTCTACTTAGTTTGCTATTAGTGTCACTTGTCAGCAGCACTTCTAAATAGAGCTGGTGGCAGTTAGAAATTTTTGTAGTTATATTTTTAAAAACTAATGGTTAACTAAGATTAATTTCAATTACACTGATTATTGTTTGTGAACGTGTAAGTTTCGTTTAAAGTCGTTATTACTTACTCGGCTAATAGTTGTCACAAATGCAGTAAGATGCAACCAGTGGGTGTTTTTCTTCTAGTTTTCTAGGCAGACCAAAATGTTCATATTGTCTGGGCATTTTTTTGCTGAGCGATGAGCAGAGTTTAACATCCCGCTCGACAAATATTATAGGTCATTTCCGAGATGGTGCATTTTTAAATACTGTTTGTAAACATAAACAACTTTATAACATCTGCTTTACATTGCTTTTTTATTGATGTGATGAATGACGTATTTTAGAATTAAAATATTTCATATTAATGTTTCTTGTTGTTAAAATGTTTTTGCGATTAGTCACAAGTGAATGTATGGCTGTTTATCATGTACAGCAGTCGTATGTTTCACTGGTGATGTCAAAGGATCTAGTTGTGTTGTGGATCTCTCAGCTGAAGCGACTGCTCTCAATGTCCTGCCACTACTTTACTGTACTTAAGGTATGCACACACTGGAAACATTTCAGTTTACTCATGCTGATGTCTGTACACTGCTGTTGATTTGCAAGGTTCTTATGTGCCATATTCACTGTCCTCATTGTACTTAAACACTGTCTGGAATTAAAAGTCAGCTACACTGGCTTCTGGTGCAATACTGCATCACCTATAAACTGATCACTGATGCATTTAATTCACGTTGCAGGCACTGTCTTATCTAATTGACATTGTCACATAAACAGCCAGTGTCACATCACGAACACAACTTCAGTCCAGCAGCAGTCTTTGCTACGAGCAACCACACACACGACTAAAGTTCGGACAACAAGCATTTTCCAACGCCGCACTGGCTGCTTGGAACTGTTTGCCATCATCACTTCAAAAATTATCTGACACAGCATCATACAGATGAAGCTTTAAAACTTTACTGTTTTAGCAAGCATTTTGCCTTGAATAGTTTTTAACATTTGTATTTGATCCTTAGGTTTTATTTTAGATTTCAGGTTTTGTTGTACACTGCTGGTCATTTTTGTAAGTGACTATTTTTGGATTGATTGAACTGTGCAGCAGTATGTGCATGTATGTGTGAATATATTTCAACAGCCGGACAATCAGCGAGACATGAGAATGTTGTCAGTTTTGTTACCATTCGTGTTGACATTCACATCTCTGACTGGTTGGAAACTACTCAACAGTAAAGCCGGTCAGCAGCACCATCTTCTTTCAATGACAATGATATTTTTTTAGATTTAGATTTTTAGTTGCAAATTTTTAGTTTAGATTAGATCAGATAATGGGGTTGAGTTCGGCCAAAGACTGGCAGGTGTTTCAGGAAGTTTGTTTTTTTCTTTGGGAGATTTGCATGAAACCACACATTTCTGTTTAATCTCTGTTTGTTGGTCCATCGTTACAGTTTTTTTGCTTTTGAACATGCCTTCTCAGTCCCCATCAGTTTCGACTATTACTATTCCAACAAACTATGTTTTAACTAGTGTTTTAAATTTGTGGAATCTTTATTAATAGAGGTACGAAAAAAGATAAAAATAAATAACACTAGTGTGGCTTGTATATAATGTAACATCAGTGTGCTAAAAAGACTTGAGAGATGCTGTTGGACACTCGCAGTGCTGAGTGACAATTGCTAAGCCTAAGTGTTTGACGAAAATAGTCTGCCTTTGGCTTAGATTGAAATATATTTGTTAAACGGCTATCTACATTATCAATGTGCAGAGAATTCCAGACAGCTATGTTCTAATTACATCCCTATTGTTAGAAAATAGCAACTTTATGAAGTTTTCTGCATTTGCCAGGTGGCAGCATTATCCTCATCGGAAGGTTTGAGATCTTTGATCACTGCTAGTTTACACTGTGTGATGCTGTTATTCAGGTGAGACTCTGAAGCCGGGTCTGAGTCAGCTATGTAAGAATGCAATGGGTCACCTTACCTCCAGTGGAGTCTACCCAGCTTTGCAGGTTTCCTTTCAGCTAATCATCTTACTGTCAGTCTCTGCTGATAACTCATTATAAGCTAGTTCAGTGGCAGTTAAAACATATGATGCATTTTCTTGTTTTGCAATGTTGTAATTATTGATCTGTAAGCTCTCACAGATGCACTGAGGCACAATTATTGAGTGTTTTTTAAATGCAGTCTTGTAGACAGATTAAGGTGTTGACTTTTTTGGAAAAGCAGATGATTGAGATGATTTTAGATTATTGTTCTGATGTTGTTGTATCTGTTTTATATTATAACGTTTTTATTGATGTTATTTTCATCGAAATTTCAACAACTAAGATTTTTGTTAATGTTTGAAAATTTTTAACGAATTATCACTGTAGCTTTGGTATATTAGATGTGATATTTTTGCTGTATGATTGTTTCAGCTTAATGTGTATCGCTGTAGTATGCTTTGTGTGTATTCTGTGTTTACGTGCAGAGTCTGTTGCTGGGTGGTCTGTGTAAAACAAAGCCTATTTTCAAGCCAACCACACTGTCAGCCATTGTTATGATTGCTCTCCGGTATTTAGTTGCTACTCATTTTCATTGTTGTTTGCTTGCTGCTTTGTTGCTGTCAATATTGTTTGTTTTGCATATTTTATCTAAGCTCGTATGTTTATTCATTTCTTTGAAGATTGCAACATTGCAATGTATATAGCGTAGCGCATAGCAGATTTAATGCATGTCCTTTTAGAACAGAATATCAACTGATGTGTGAAGCAGCAGTCAAGTGGAACAGTTCAGACATATGGACAAATCTGTGAGCTTAGTAGTTTTGACATCAGTGCTAACTTGCATACTTATCTGTCTACTATCTGTCTCTTGTTTTTTATAACTGAGCTATGACATTACTAACGGTTGAATATTTTCATGCCTCGATGACGAAAGTTCCTGTGATGCTAAATTACTAATTATCGTTTGTCCGCACTGTTGTTTCTACTGCACATGTTTTTTATTGTGTAGCCTTGCCCTTAACATTTTGTCTGTTCTATTCAGCAAGTCTTGCAAACTGTACAAGTATGGTAGTTGTGCAGACAAACAACCTCTTGTCACACTGAACATAGCAAAGTCCGCGAGTAGTAATAGCCATAAGTTCTCCAACTATATTAAGCTGCTATGCCATACCAATCATTGGTGAAGTTGTTTTTGAGTAGATTATATGTTGAAACAGTATGTAAATTATACGTATAAATTCATTATAATATGACATTTTTTTATTGTTTTTGTTGACATTTTTGCAACCGCTGCTACCTTCTTTGGAGTCGTACCAAAGAAGGCAGCAGTGATTGCCGAAATGTGAGCAAAAACAGTAAAGTATAGGTTGTATATTGATGAATTTCTTTGTATAATTTTTTAAAGTTTTTGTCAGAAAGATTATGCTGCTACTTATAATAACTCAGTAGTGTCACTGATTGCATTTAACTATTACTATTGTTGTGTTGTTGCTGTTGTGCAGCCCGTTGGTGGCATCAGAGTTCAGCAGCAACATTCTGTCGTTGTTTGTTCTTCACATCTTGTCCGTTCCTGGCTTAGTCTACCATGTCAATAACACTTGCCATGAGGTCTTGTGTATATTTGTCTATTTTAAATCTGTAGTTTTGTTATACTATCAATTTTGATTGTCATTCTTAAAAATTCTGCACTGTATACTGTTTGATGATGGTGCTCTTAACGTTACGCACACTGGATTTTTACTTTTTCCGGTACCGTAACATTGCCAAAGCATCAGGTATGCCAACTATTGCTGCAGATGTTAATATTGTGTGGTCTGTCTGTCTGTCTGTCTGTGCAGGGCAGACCATAGGTGAACATTTGTGTGTATCATTTACTGGCAGTTTTTGACATCTGATGACTCCGATCTTTGACTGTTTGAGCTAGAAATTGGGACTCTGGTCATTAGTGGTTACTTCTATCATTGGGAACATCTGTAGCAGTTTTGTTTTTTTATTCTTTTAAAGTTGAGACCCATATGTGACGGATAGACGGTAGACTGGCAAGACCTGTAATTTAGCCTACTAGGCTGGCCATATTGCAGTGTATAGTGTATATGTGTGTGTCCAGTGCCTATCTCAGCTGGTAGCCAATCGTATCTTCAGCAAGTCTGTTCATCTGCTGACTGATGAACAGTGCACTAAGATCATTTTCAATGCTCTTGAAGGCAACTATGCACTCTGTCTGCTTGGTTGGTTTTTATTAATATCTTTATCCATTGTATTATCATAGCAAAAAACTGCAGAGGTAGAGAAATATGTCAACCAATTGCTGGTAGCAACCTGCCTAACTTAACTTTAACCTGCTAACCTAACCTTGACTTTTGAATGTTTGAACTAAAAATTGGCACACCATGTATTTCTATCTTAGGGAACATTCGTGTCAATTTTGTGTTTTTTCTGTGCTTTTTTTTGTTTTTAGTTAGAAGCCCATACGGAACAGATGGATGGACAGACAGGTGAGCATGATTCATAGGGTTATCTGTTAGGACAGTCGCGTAAAACGCATAGAATAAACAGCTCGAATGCTTTGAATATTGAAGAGATCAACAACCCCACATTTTCGTTTGCTTTTTCTGCTTTGCAACTAATTTCAGCAACTAAATGTGTGCATCTAAAGAACGATGTAGCAATAGTATATGCAATTATTTGTACATTGCATTTGTGTGTGTGCTGTTTCTTTTCTGTGTATGTTGATTTTTCTTATTGATAGTTTGTGAGGGTCTTGCTGTCTGAGTCCTTCCCTCCCCCCATCCTCCAATAGACAGCATTATGACATGGATGACTGTCTGGAGAATAACAAGGAAGATTATTAGAACTACCATTTCTGTTCCATGTGCACAGTCACAATAATCAGTTCTTAGAAATTAAGGTTAGGATTTATATTTTGTGTTTTGTGTTTCTTATTTTTTGTGTGTAAAGGTTAGATTTTGTATTTTATTACCTGTTTGTGTGTTTGTGTGCATTGCCTTTAAAGGCTGTCCCCAAAATGACCAATACTGTGTCGGGTGGGACGTTAAACCCTACTCATCACTGACTTGCTATCCGAGTTATGTTAGTGGATATATGGATAAATAGAATAGATGAGATATCAATAAAAGCAGGAATTTAATCTGTTTTATGAAGTCCATTATACTCCATTCTCCAGTCCATTTTGATTACGGTAATTTGTGAAAATATAAATACTTAATTTAATGCAGTTTGCTGATTAAATTGTATGTGCACAATTGCATTTTGCAGCAAATCTCATTCTGCTTGGCAGCTTCGAGATTGAGGTAAAATTTGAAATTTTTGATTCAACTGTTTTATCATGTTTTGCATTTTTTCACAGAAGATTTGTTGGCTATTTTTGAATAATTTTTCTCTCTATACTTTTATGTATAAACAGTCACAAGTTGACTGTTTCACTAATGTCACAGGTTAATGTTTCTGTTTGTGCGTGTTTGAATTTCAGGGTTTAGTTGAAAGTACTTCCGAATTTATGGTATGGTTATTTTTACTGTTAACACTTACAGCAGTTAACAAAAATTGGGGGGTGGAAATGGTATATGTTGTGTAATAGTTCAAGTCCCATTCTAACAATTCACAACATTCAAAGTTACTCCTAGTGATAATTATTTGTATTTTAATGTATATGTTGTTGAATGTTTGGAACAGCCTTCCTCTTGAAGTCAAATCTGGTACTCTGTACAAAAAACTTAAATGGTGCCTTAAAATTTACTCTGACCTTTTCATCCAACTGTCCTTAACCGACCTAATTTCTACCCATCTAGTGACTGTTGGCGCCTCATATTGTTTTTTGGAGTTTTTTGAAAATATCTGTGTTAAAGTTTAGTGATATCAACATGTTTTTCTTCCATCATTAATCTACTATTTGTGCTTTTTGATGTTTGTTTAACCAGCTTACTTGTTTACTTTTACTCCTGGTATTTTGTATGGAAGGCCTGCCACTTTATCATCAGCATGTGTCTTTATGATGGGAGAGGTGAAATTTTAACCCTATTTTCCCGCACAGAGATGACATTTGCAGCAATCTATACTAGCATCAGACAACAAGGGAGTGGGAGAGGGCCTGGGCAAAGACTGCCCATCATCAAAATTGTAATTACGGATTGCAATCCCAGAATCCAGTAATTTTGAAATCCCGGCCGTTTTCGCCAATCCTGAATCCCGGGATTGGTGGCGTCCCAATCCCGGGATTTTGGGATTACAAAAATTCATTGAAATTGTTCTTTTTTCGCATGTCAAATGATAGAAATAAAAATTTTAGTCATCTGGTGAATAAAATACAGGGTGGGCCAAAAAACCGGACCTTTTGAGCATTGATAACTCAGCGGTGGTTAGTGGTAGAAAGACGTGTGATACATCAAAAGTTTCAGAATGTAAAGAATAAATGACAAATTTACGTAGTGAAGCATTTAAGTATTCTTTGCCTAATTTACGTAAATATTCGTCACCCCCGAAATTCTGCCAAATTGACTGTAACACTTGGATTTAACAAGGATATTTGAGCTTTTATAATTTAGCGATGTTTATTGATGGAAAGGCATGTAATATGCCAGAAGTTTTGAAATTGTGTACAGAAGAAGTGTACAACTGGCATGTCTTAGCATTTAAATATTCTTTGCCTGATTTACACAAATCTGTCCTACCCCTAAAATGATGCTAAATTGGCAGTAACGTGTGAATTTAAGTTGATTTTCATTCAGCATACAGTGAAATATCAACAATCATTAACACATACGTTGAGTTTAGATGAAATTCGACATAGGCAGTTGCCCAGCTTTTGCATTCATAACTGTCATCAGT
>Ga0209367_1013924_pt1 | contig 10276 bp, 7 predicted proteins | sample WorMetLIZISLAND2_FD_187412 | JGI IMG/M metagenome (GOLD analysis project Ga0209367, IMG submission 187412) | Marine gutless worms symbiont microbial communities from Max Planck institute for Marine Microbiology, Germany - Olavius geniculatus... ...
GGGGAACCCCTGCACCCAGTGGCACGAAATTTTGTCACGATAAACTAGAGACCTTGGGGCAGCCCACAGTGAAGATTTCGTGATCCTAGCTTGCACCGTTTTGATACAGCTCACGAGTGTGACAGACGGACAGACAAACGGACGGACAGACGCCCAGACGATGGCAAAGACGCGCGAAGCATTCTGCTTTCGCGCGTAAAAAGCGCCTCTGAAGTTAATCGACATAGTTAGGCCTACTAGTGCTAATGTACTACAGAGCGGCGTAACTGAACTGAACTGACATGGTTAGCTTTTTGACGAACTGACCAATGGGCAGGCAGTAATGCATCACAGTAGGCACCGTCTAACGTCAAACAACGACCAAATTAAGGGTTCGCCCTGCTCGCCCATTGGTCAGTTCGTCAAAAACTAAACCGTGTCGATCAGTTCAATTAGGTCTACGTCGATCGCTCTGTACGCGCCGTTATTATATTAGGCTACAAGTTTTCCACTAGTGTTGTCTGCGACAGTTTTGATATCTGGTATAAATTTACAATGTCAATCTATGAAAGTGAAAATATTTTAATGATTAATCGTGTACGTGGTTTAATCGTTATAATTTTCGCAGCTCAATGTTTAAGTTTTTAACCGCTATTTTGTAGTCAAGTTGCATAGTGTTAAAACATTACGTATATGGCTCGATAACTTAAGCTGAGGCCAAAGGTTGGTCTGTCTGAGTATTAATACATTGTACATTGTACAGTGACAACTATGACTGATAAAGGAATAAATAATGAACGAAATTTGTATAGCACCAGTATGTCGATTGGCGACCGGCAAGTCAATGGAGAATGACAAAATTCGACCCCTCGCAGATCTGAGACCCTCAACCGATCGACAAAATTTGAAACAGGTGATTACATCCGTGAAACGACCCCCTGTGCAAAATTTCGTGCAAATCCGTCCATTGGGGGCTTCTCGGCAAAGGGGTGAAATATAACAGATTTTTTTTATTTCCATGTAAGCTTATACCTTTCTTAATGGCCGACCTTCAGGTCAGACTGCTCGGCGGATTTTTACGCGCAATGGCTCAGACGACGCGGTCTCACGCAAGGGTGTGCCTTTTTAGAAGTAGAAAATTCAAAGCTAATATCTAACCCATGAAAAATCCCCCAAAGTCTGAAATTGGGCCAAAAAAATGGAGTTAGAAATTTTTGGCCAAAAACGCTCCTGTAGGCTATAAAATACGCATAAAACAAAATGCAACAATTCTGCAATGCTCCATTTTTTTCTGCTCGCTTCGCTCGCATATTACTTGCAGCCCCCATTTTTAAATTTGCGCAATTATCTTTTACGGGGATTGAGTTAGACCGCTGTGAAATCTCCATGGGCTGTAATGCAAAATTTTGCAACTTTTGAATGGTTGCTATGGCAACAGGAGTTAATAGGGGGTAAATTTAAATAACACCGTAAGATTGCCCAACCCCGAAAACAGGGAGTAAGTAAACACAGCGCGCAATTATTTTTTACGAGGACTGAGTTATACCACTTTGAAGTCCCCACAGGCCGTAATGCAAATTTTAAAAAATTGGCGGTAAAATAGGGGAAGAAATTATCAGATTTTTATCCCAAACAAACTCGATCTTAACTTTCGTGCCCCAAATCACTGTGCAAAATTTCATCAAAATCGTATCAAAATTGCGGCCGTAGGAGTATTTACAGACAGACTGACAGAATGACAGACAGATGCCAGTGATTTTATAATCTGTCCCATGCTATGCTATAGCAATGGGACAGATAATGAGTAAAGGTAAGGTAAAAGGTAAAGGATGTGAATTGTATAGCGCATCGTCGTGTATACACACCTTTAATGTGCTTTTTCGTCACTAACCAGAGCCGCCGATCGCACAGCCGCCGTGTGCAGCCTGCAAACACAGGCTGGCGCACCGGCCGGCCAGGCAGCCCACTGACAAAGGTCCCCACCTTTCGTAACCCATCAATGGATTACTACTAGTAATAATAAAACACTGTTTATTAGGATGTTTATTATTACACATGATTACAAACATAGTCATTATAAATGCTGTTTATTTCACTGTAAGCATTACATGAACGCCGTTTGTAATCTTGTGAAATTATAAACGTTATTTATTTCACAAGATTAGAAAGATCATATACACTGTAGTTACAATTGTTTAATTGTTATGAGCACATGTAAACTCGTGTTCAATGTCTACCGTGTGTAATGTGTGAGTATACACTTGCCAACATTATTCTTCTGTCTCAAATTAGTCATTTGCAAAAAAAACGCTTCATTCAAGTTGGCTCACACGACTAGGCCTATTGGAGGTACACACCTTCCCATTTTGTTGACGTGTCGCCATCAGGGGCAGATCCAGGAATTCAACACAGGGAAGAGCGGATGGCCAGCAGGTGGAATGTGAGCTTATAACACGGATCTGGAGGCAGGGGGGGAGTTCAGCGGGGGTCAAGCCCCTGAAGCTGAAAGCCTTTTCAAGATCAGGTTGTTTGCATAAGATGGAGAAGATAGGTGCGAGTCACACACTGGCTGACTGACTTGACCTGATCTTTGCTTTGTGTGAAATAGTCAGCTTTGGCTGGCCAAATGAATATTTGTTTCACCAGTAAGCAGTATGGCAGCGGTTGCCAACTATGAGCGATGACAGGAAATCTTGGATCTGGGTCAAGTCGTGGATCCCAGGCTGGATTTGGGTCATGTCATCGCAACGTCAATCGGACTTCCTGTAGACTCTGTCTGTGGGCGTGTGGGAAGGTCGTCTGAAGGTAGCGGGCGAGAGGTGACATCTCAGTGCAAACAGCTGAGGAACAACAGCCAGTAGAATCAAGTTGATTGACAGGAACACTGGGTATGAGTTGCTGGGGACACGGTAATGTGCGGCAGTGCGACTGTGCAGTGAACTCACGATGTGACTCATCTGCGCCTACACACCGACAGACAGCTTGACTCACAGTGTGACACGTCAGAGACTACACATCAACACCTAGACCAGACTGTGCCGCGGGTACCTTCTCTTTTAATAGTGTTGTAGGCCTAAATAGTATGATTAGGCCTACAACACTGTGCACTGTGTACAGCTAGGACACCAACATAGTTCCCCCTGTCCTCCAATAGACAGCATTATCACAGTGATGACTGTCTGGAGGAAACCAGGGAAGATTATTAGAACTACCATTATGTTAATTACATATGCAAGCGTATAATGGAGTTCTTACAATTTTAGGTTAACCTCATTTTTGTATTTTTGTGTTTCGTGTTTCTGTATAAGTTAAACATTATGTTTATTGTAAAGTTTAAACTTACCGTTCCATTATTGTGTTTGTGTGCATTCTGCCTGAAAAGGCTGTCCATGAAATGACCTATACTGTGTCGGGTGGGACGTTAAACCCTACTCACTCACTCATGACACCAACATAGTCAGCAATTAGCCTCCCTTCGCTTCCTTTTCCTGCCCTCCCCTCCCCTCCTATCCCCTCACCTCCTGAAGATCATCCATGTTTAATCGCCAATTATCTGACTTGATCGGCCAATAAACGGCAATCAACTTGATGAAAGATTTGATGGACGATTAGTCGCTGATTGGTGATAGAAAAACAGTCACTGAGATAATCACAGATCAAGTCCCAAAAGTTGATCAGAGATGATGTGATCGGCCATAAAATGTGCATGGAAAACGGGACCTAAAATGATTATAGTAATACAGCCACAATACCTGAGCAGAAGCTCCAGCGAAAATAAGTGCGAGGTCGGGCATCGACTGACAACTGCCAGGGACAAGTAGAGAATAGATCACCAACACGTAGTATGGTATGAAATAATACAAGTATACAAGCATCTGTCAACAGCAACAACAACAACAACAAATACTACTAGTACTACTACCATTACTACTAAATAAAACTTTTGGCAATCAGGGCAATTTTCCATGGTCTCTCCACATCTGTCAAAAGTTACATCAACACAACTAAAGAAAAGAATTAAGTCACAGAACATAAGAGTGAGGAAAAAGGAAAAGTAAGGACAGAAAGCAAAGTCGCTTGAGACGAATAAACAGACCGCAGAACTGATCAAAATTAGAGCTGTCAAATTAACACATTAACACGTTAAAAAATTTAAATGCGTTGAAAATAACATACGTTAAAAAATTGACACACATACGAAATTAACGCTTCAACAGCCCTAATAAAGATGTAGGCATATACAAAAAACCCAGCTGTTGCTAGGGTGGGCTAACTGTACTGCTTATATCCAGAGGCTAGCGTCTGACTTCCAGTCATGGAAAGTAGACTCCATCCATAGGCAACATTTTTGCCACTGATAAATCGAGTCTTTCAGATTTCCGCGGCAAGCTCCGAAAGATGCACAGTTGGCATAGCAGAGTATGTACTGGCGATTCAAGGTCATCCAAGGTCGACGATTTTCGTCTCATCTCAAAGGGCTTATGCAACTTCCTATTAGTGATCAACAGCAACCTTGGCCCTATCTCTCACCGTTTCTCAGATACAGCTACTTAGCATTTAAAAATCACACATTTTTCCTACTCCACCTTTATTCAACTGCAAATCCGAAAATGTTCCCTCTGCATTGAATCGCCGAAATTTTGCACGCACCGTGACACCGGGCTAATTAATCACATGATAAGTATTCCACAATACATGCATTACAGACACGAACGACACATCGTACCCAAAGTCGAGCTAACGGTCAGCCAATAAAATGACAGTTTGGAGCCAGTGTTACCTGCGCTTTAGGAAAACCGACAGGATCTAGTAGGTAAGGCTCAACGTGATCCACATAATGAGATGTCAGTTCAGTTGAACAACCCAACACTGCCTGACAGCAGCAACAAACATGTCATGCAGAATGAATGCAAAATATCAGCAAAATACTAAAAATGTGGGGGCACGGATCCAGCCATAGGCTGCTCCATTGGTGTCTTGAGGCCAAAATTAAACTCTGTGCATTTTAGCCTTAAATATGACACCTGGTGGTAACAATTTTAATTATTTTCCAGAAAAACAATTAAAAAAAAAATTAACTGCAGTTTAAAGAATAAAGGCAAATTGGAACTATAATGGTTACAAAATGAACAAACTAGCGCTAATTTGGCCACTGATCGATGCAAACATCAGCAACCAGTTGCCTAAATCTCAGAGAAAACTGCCTTCAAAGCATACCAGTATTTTTTCTCAAAAAAGTGCCAGTATGCCATAGTGGCCCATGGCATCCCACTTCAAGCCCTGGTTTGCAGCACAACCAGTTGTTTGAAGAATGTTCCAGTGTATGTTTCTTAGTCCAACCTTCTAACGTCATGCATTATTCAACATGCTATTCTACAAATATATTTCAATCAAATCTGCTCCACACGAACTCCCCATACCTGCAATTTCCCATTTCATCCTAGCTATGTTCCTACACTACCACAGAATCCTGAAATATCATGCCAAAATATGCCGACTTCCACGATTCTATTCACTGTGCCAAATTCTCACAGAATTTAAGGCTAACAAATGATAATTACGACTCTGCCTTATCACCATTTCTGGAGATTGTACGCTGATGTTAGAATGATTCACAAAGCTGCTCAGAAATGCAACAAATATGAAAAGAATCATTGAGACAATAAGACGAATAAAATCCCCTTACCTCCAAAACCCCTTAACGGATCTCGCTGAAAATTGGCCTTAATTCCTTCCAGGTAAGGGTCGTCCTTCCCTCCAACTTTGGTCTCAGTTCGCTGTACAGTTTCGAATGAGAAGTGGAAAATTAAGAAAAATGCCAAAAAGTAGGGGAAAAAACGAGAACATAAGGCACCCTGTTACTACGTATGGGCAGCCTAATTATCACCCTGCTTGAGCACAGCTTCTGAGTAGATTGTTAGATGACGTTAGAATAACTCACAAATGCGCGTAGACAGGCGACAAATATCGACAGAATCATAGAAACAATGAACAGCATGTCGACAGCTCGAAGACACAATTCTCCTCCCAGCCTGCTTCCATTTATCTACACCATTCACTACATGCACCACTATACAACGCACACAATAGGCAGCCTACAATATAGCATTTTTACAACAACAGCAGTGTTTTGAATTTTAAAGGTCCATGGACACCAAAATTAACTTACCATTCTCCTAAAAAAGCACAATTTTCTGAGAATTTTGACAGTAATATCAGCAGCCAGCGTTTTGTCAACACGAAGAAACTTACATTTGAAATCTACGATCTACGAAAACGACGCAGAAAACAAGATGCCATGCTGACAAGCTGATGACGTCACCGCATGTACTCGTAGTTAATGTAAAATATGCACAGAAACATAAGCATCATAAAATCACATTGCCTACCTATGTACTGCTGCAGTTGTCATGCGATACAGTATTTTTGCCATTAAAAATACTCAAATTAATTGGTAAACACTAAAACATAAGCATTGTAAAATCACATTGCCACTATTGACTATTTTACTAGTCGACTGACCATTTTTTAAATTTCGACTAGTCACTAATCATTATTAGGTGACTAGTGGACTAGTCGATGGCAGCACTAATGTTTACCTGCGGTGTCGAATGGTCGAGGGTCTGCTCATCTGGTTCTTGTTGCCGTAGAAACCTCATGCCCGCCACAACAGGAATGACCATATATGGCACATTAAGGAAGAACGACCATTTAACACCATGCTCACCTGTACACAGGGCATAAACACTACTGTCACACTTGTAGCATATTTGTTTCCTATAGCACAAACTTATGAAAACCTTCGTGGTGGTCTGACTACGTTTGCATTAAACAAATAAATGTATTGTACAGTTTCCAATGTGGACAACCTACAACACCACAACAGCATGGACTACATAGTAGAGATGACCATGGAACGGGATTCCCAACTGAAATGGAAATCCCAGGGGAATGGTAATTGATGACAAAATTGGGAATGAGAATGGGAAAGAATGAGAATTGACTGTATGGCAATGGAAGGGAACAGGAATGTAAAAAGCTATTCCTAGTCATCTCTGCTACAAAGCTTGCATGGAGCCGCAAATAAATGACTTAACAGAAATAACCTGTGAAAGACACTGAGACAAAAAAAAACAACGACTGCAAACACAAGACTGTTGCTTACTTAAGATAGCTCCAGGCACTAGGACCAGCATGCTGTGACCTATTGACCCGACCCAGTACAAGCCAAAAACACGGTAATTCCACCTAACATACACACATCCCACAGTGACCTACTGAACAGTCTAGGGGCTTCTATTCCACTCGAATCTAGAATCAAAATTCCTCCCTACCTTTTCCTCCTTCCCCTCTTTCCCACCCAATTTTTCCTCCCCAGTTCCCTTACCTATCCTTTACCCCCCCTTTTCTTCACTATCTTTCCCTTCCTCTCCCTTTTCTGCTCCCCTTCACACTGCATCCTCCTCTCCCCTTTCTGGCAGCTCCACAGGCTTCGTCCAGTGAAAGAGTATGTGGGAGCGCTGTAATCTTCCTTACCAGGTCCGGGCAGAGCCCAGCGACCAAACAATTTGTGGTGTATTATGAGCTTCTGGTGATAGCAATTTTGCACACACCCTTAACAAAACTCCCCTCCTATTTTTCACTGGGCGCAAGCTGCACCCACCAGTTATAGGGACAGAAGTCCCAGGAACCGACCGAGTATAAGCTGTGCTCACACACACATAATGACAGTTTCATGTTATACAAAAAAATCTGCCAAACACCACGCGTAGTACTAGTCTTGACCGCTGTTTAACTAAGCCAATTAAGATTTTAGAATATGCTATCTAGAGTTATTTTCCAAATCACGCCCAATCACTATGATATCGCAGGTCCGTAATCATGCACAGTTCTAAAAAAATAACTGGGTGGGTGATAAATTATTGAAAACTCTTTCCTTTCTTCCCTTCCCCTCTTTTTCACTCCCCTCCCTTCCTCCTCTCATGAATTTTACATCTCTTCCCCTTTCCTTTTACTCCCTCCCCTTAGAACGAGGACCCCTAAAATCCAGCTAGAGGGCCTGGGCAAACACTGTAAGCTCCCCTAGCATGCCCCAGGGTGCAGCCCCAGCCGAAATCAAATTGGGTGCAATTTAGCCTCGAAATAAGACATCTGGGGCTATAAGTTTCCAGACTTGTCTAAATGTGGGTTCAACTCCAGCATGTGTGTAGACCAATCAACCCTGGGTCTGATAACACAAGAGACAAATGATATATATACAGGGTGCGGCAAAAAAGTAGCCCCTAAAGTTTTTAGCTGGCACATTCTACGGAAAATTTGCGATAAAATTATAACCAAAGATCCCACCACACCCAAAGTGTGTTGCTACACTACCTTGTGTGGATATGTGTTTAAACAGATACAATGATTAAAAATTAAAAACTGCCAAAAGATTTTTAAAAAGAATAGAGTCTACTAATAAGCACTGACTGGCAAGCCATAGCAGCAAGCATGTACAAGTAAAGCGTGTAGTGGACAATTCCGTCCCAGTAGCAGATGACTGAGCCATGCGGCGTGGACAAATATGTCTCACCATGTTTCAGATAATTGGTCATGAAACCTGAGATGATGCCGTCAAATTCCAGACCAATGACCAGGTCAACAACTGACGAGAATGTACCCAGAGTGATAACTGTAACAGAATACAACATGTAGTTGTAGGTGTAGTGTAGTGATAGTAGTGGTAGCATTGTTATGCCTCATAGTAAAATAGCTGCACACGATTGATCGAAATCACATCGCATGACGTTAATTAATAATGATATATGGCATTGTGACCACGCTGATGCTAAATTCATTGGCACAGCTACACCAGCGGGAATACCCAGTGGGAATACTCTGCCATTGCATGTTGGTGGGGTTGACTCTATGGCTACATGTCTATGGTATCACACCTATGGACGTAAGAACTAAAGTGCTGGTATCGTGCACTTTAGTGCTTAAACTCATAGGCATACTATTTGGCGAAATGAAATTCAGTGAATTGGAGTTTGCCGAAATGAAAAGAAGCCAGTGGCATAGACAAGGAAAGTCCGGGGGACCAGGCCCCTTAATCCTCCGGACAAGTCATAAACACACACCCCAGACCTCCTTTCGGAGCTTGCAGTGCTACCCAAAGAAAAGGGGTAAGAAAGAAAAAAGGGAAAGAGAGACTGAAAGAAAAGGGCAAAAAGGGAAACAGAAGGCAAGGGAAGGGTAAGGGAGGCGAGGCCCCCAATTCACATTTCTGGCTATGCTACTGAAAGGAACCATGCTAGCACTCACCATAAAAGAGCAGCTAGTCCTTGTGCTGGCCTAAGCTGACAAGTAATTGTTGACATTTTGTGTCCCTCAATATGCAGTCTTTAATGTCTGATCTTGTTAATAAGTGTGTCTGTTTAAACGTGTCATAAAAATAAAAACATTATTGATTTATTTATTCATTTCTATGGTCCTAAGCGCTATCTCTTCTATGCCTACCGGCTTGTTCCTGCTAGTGGAAGGTGTAGTCGTAGACTCACCATAGAAGAACCAGTCCTTCGGCTGGCTGAAGCCTGCAAGTGAGAGATAAGTCAATAGACAGATGAGAGCAAGACAAACAATGCCTGCCACCAGCAATGCAAACTCTCCCTGCTCCTGCTTGAACATACCAGATAACACTGTCATTATCCACAATGGATTTACAGTAGAGATTGCAATCAATCCTGGAATCCCAAATCCCGGGATCCCGGCCATTTTCACCAATCCCAAATCCCGGGACTGCGACCAGGGCTGGCATTAGGCATGTTCGAATGGTTTGGCCGGACCAGGTCACCATTTTAGGGCAGCCGCCTTTTTGGATGCAAAAAATTAGTACAAATTACGTTTGCCAATTTCAGTAAATTTGAGGTGTTTACGGCGCAAACACAGACATCAATAATGTTGAATTAAACTGAGTTTGTTTCATGAACGAATATGCATGTGTATGGATAATAAAATGCATCATAAATACACTGGCAAACATTTTGCCACAAAATGTTGTGGTTTTGTGCTACGAATACAGAAATGTGCTACAAGAGTTTCTACAAAATGTTTTAGTCGCCTTGCATACAGTGGCATAGCCAAGGGGGGCCCAGCCACCCAGTCCTCCAGACAAAACATAAGCATACGCTTAAAATGCACGAAATTGGCCAATTTAGTCTGTTTAAAATAATTAAAATCGTTGCCACCAGATCTTTAAAGCTAAAATGCACCAAATTCGACTTTGGCTGGGGCTCCGTCCCAGCCCTCATAGCTGGAT
>Ga0209367_1013925_pt1 | contig 10275 bp, 8 predicted proteins | sample WorMetLIZISLAND2_FD_187412 | JGI IMG/M metagenome (GOLD analysis project Ga0209367, IMG submission 187412) | Marine gutless worms symbiont microbial communities from Max Planck institute for Marine Microbiology, Germany - Olavius geniculatus... ...
CTAGTTTAGACACGCTCTTACACAATGCTAGAATCTCGTTTGCTAAACAGTGTTCTACCTCCAGTAATTGTCTTGTTCAGTACTTGTCTCAGCTTATGTCATATGCTGGTTTTTAATGCATTTCTTACTGTTCATACTACATTTTGTTTCTTTTATGTGTATTTCTTTTATGTGTGTGTTTTTGTGTTTTTATGTGTTGTTTGCTGTGTGTGTCAATGGTCCCTTGTGGACTGATTTTCAAATAAATGGAATGGATGGAATGGAATATACCCATATAACCTGCACTTACCCTATTGTGGCTAAATGGTAAGTCTTAGGGGGTTGGCAATGGTGCCGTTGGATAGGGTGATGGCAACTTCATACCTTGATGTGTCATTGCGCTCTATTGTGGCTAGATGGTATCGCATAGGGGTCGGCGATGGAAGTTGCAGAAGCCCTTTCACGAGACGAAAGTCATCGACGTTCGATGACTTTAATGGGTCATTGCACACGTTATGACTGACATCCAGTACGGTTGGCTATCCTAGCGACAGTTGGGCTTCTTGTTTTGTTTGTTGTGAAATTTATTACGTCATTTTATTTCATATTTTAATATTTCATTTTTAATGCTTACTAAATAACCTAACCGTCACAAATTTACAGTTGTTCTGTTGAAATCACTTTTACACATGCGACAGACCTGTCCCAGTTCTGAAACAAAAATGTTTTTAACTCAACTGAACCAAAGAGGTAAGACCATTTCACCTGAATCTAAAAAAAACATTCTGTACACCTATAGTCAGTATCTTTACTGTCTCGGCAAGTGGTTGACACACCTCGCAAAGCTCAGCTGCGGAAAAAAATTAAGCAGCTGCAATCTAGACGCTGGAAAGTGGCCAAACGACTCCAGCTGCTGAAGAATGCAAAGGTGACAGCAAAACAGCCCAACATTCTATCGGTAGCACATGTCGTCTCAACATCAGAGTCATATTTAAGTCCACTGCAGTTTGCGATCTTCCGCAGTCAGTTAACGGTACACCAGAAACGTAAACAAGGATATCGTTGGTCTGTGGAGGAGTATTATCGGATTGACTCCGATTTTATGGTTTGGGACACATGCATCATGGGCAGAGGGAGGCATAATGACATTTTCCAACAGCCCAAAATTATAGGGGAGCAATAGCCCACCCTGCCTCCCCGTAGTTACAATGCCACTGTCTCTTCTGGAAGTAATTTGGATAGCAGGCAATTTGGGTTCGATGATCTAGCATTATTTTGCAAAGCTGCCACATGAATAAAGTAGTTGAAGTTTTATTTCAAATACACAGGTCAGCAGTTAAAAAACAAATAAACTAGGGCTGGCATGTAACTGAATTCTATTCTCTATTTTTGCACTTCATTGCTGTGATGTCTTATGCCCACTGTTACATACGAAGAAAGTTGCTGATAGCAGGGCTTATGCCCAGTAGTGACTGAGTGATACCGGGTGTTAAACAATCAACATAGTGACACTGGTAGTAGACTAGCAGTTAAATGTAGTGTTGACAATACTGCAAGACCAACTAGGACTGCAATGTGACGTCTTTGTCTTTGCACCAACCGCGCAGGCAGCTGAGCACAGTCAATGGTTCGCGTGAGACTGGTGGCAAATGATGGTCCAATAAGCTGCAATAAACACCACTAGTGATTGCAATCCTAGGACTGATTTCTTAATCCAGAAGTCTGGGACTAGGAAATGTGCAGTTTTGGGATAAGACTTAGTTCTGTCGTTATTTAGTATCCATAAAGTAAGCCTACTAAACTTATTTCATGCACAGGATGCAGTAGGCCCCATGCAGCTGTAAATGCAGGAAGTTTAATTTGCGATCCAGGCTTAGGGATAAGCTGGATAAGCTTAAGGATAGGGTTAGGCTTGAGAATTCGTGCAGGGGAAGTTTTGTGATTGCGCCACAGTGTGCATGTCAAAATGCAACTTAGTGCACAGCAAGTACTCTTGCGTGCTAGAAACAATTCATTACATGGTCAGAATTAATATTTCATGATCTAGTAGTCGAAAAAGTACTGCTTTAACGAACGTTTGTTGCCAGCAATCCTGGATTTGGAACCGATGAAAACGCCCAGGATTGCAATCACTAAACATGAGCGCCCGCTGCCCGTGCCTACAGCGTTGAACAAGTCAGCAATTAATTACTTTCTAATTCATTCATTCGACGTTTAATAGAGAAACAGGCAAAACGCACTCATAACCCAAGAAGAAAATGCAGACTGTACACTTTAGACAAGATACTGGATGACATTAAGAAGCAGCTGAAGTTTGTTCCTGTGATGTACCAAGGACTATACTTGAATCTGAAGGCAGATGATTCATCGGATGTCGCAGATGCAGAGGTTGAAGATCTTGATGACGACGTTGGGGTACTGAAAATGTTCACTTATGCATTTTATCATTATTATCACTATATGTGAGCATTTAAGACCAAAAGATGTGTATAGCTTTGTGGGAATCCCGTCTTAAAACTATGGAGCATTACTTGCTAATCAGACAGTATGGTACCTGATTTCCTTCTCTGGAGGGATGGTAGGCTGAGTTCAACACAGCACACACGTAGGTTAGCAACTTGTTGACAGTTGTTTGCATTATTGACCTAAGTGAGACTCCAAATGCACCACGTAAACTTCAAGTCAGATACTTTAGTACTAGACTACATGTACTACCATTAACAATGCATGTGTATGGTATCGAATATTCTGCCCTTTATGATGTTGTTCTTACCGGTATTGCGTGTTTTTTTCATTATTGCTCTGTGCATTTTGCTTCCGTGATGTGGTCTTAAATACTTGGTCTTGTTTTGAAACCAAAAATTGCACTCTTGGTCTCACATTTTTGGTCTTGGAAGTCTGTCAGTCTTTTTAATATTTGTTTATCTTATCCTGTGTATTTTTACCTTTTTAACCTTGAATCCGTCAGTGGTATTTACTTACATAATGACTGCTTTCTGTTGCACATTTGTTGACTAAAGTGCAAAAGTTTCTTCTTATGTGTAGTTTTGTCTTTTTTGCTGTTGGTCACGGTCTTGAAGACAGTAATCTTGGTCGTGGTGTAGAGATTTTTGCATATTATCCATACTCGTCTGCTTATTGTTTTACTGTTTGCTGTGCAATGCAGGAAACCTCTTCTGCATCTGCCGGAGTATGCAACAGCACCAGCTGTGATGCTGAAACAGCCTGCAAATCAGTGACACATCACTCCAATGAGGCAAAACATCAACCAGCAACACAGCAGAAGATCACTGGAATCTGCCAGCGAATCAGCAGCAAACCAGACATCAGATCAGTGACAGAGCACCAGCAGATCACAGAGATCTGCCAGCGGATCAGCTAACAGACTAGCCCACAGATTAGTGAAAGATTAGTGAGAGTGACACCCTCAGATTCTATTAGAACAACATACTACAACCTATGGCTTGTATTAGAGACCCTGTTTCTACTGAACATTGGGAACTTGCCATGCCAACTTATATAAGTATAATGTGCAAAATACTACTGCTACTACTACTACTACTACTACTATACTGGCAGATACTGCACCTATATTGCTACTACCACTGCAACTACTACTAAGCTAACTACTACTTTGATGTGTGGTTTATATTAAATACCCCGTTTATGTTAGGGACCCGGCCTTTATTTGTAACCTGGCTTTTAGAAATCGTACTGTTTATTTTCCACACTGTAGCTGTATGCCCAAGAAGTTATAACCTCTGAAACAAAACGAACGTCACTTGTGTAGATTTTATCTTGCACGTTTATATAACATTCATTACTATTCTACAGTAAACAGTAAAACTTGGTAGAACTAATAAATGGAGCTAAAAAATAATCATATTGTTGTTCACAGTTACTATCCCATGATTCCTCTGTGAGCGATGTGATTATTTCACGTGAATGTATAATAATATCCCTACCATCAGTCACTCAGCTGATCTGCATATTTCTGTTTATTTAGTGTGTTCATACACCATCAAGTTTCAGAAGGCCAAAGTAAAAGAACGAGCTACAACATGGCAGTCATTGTCAGTGTCCATAGTTAGCTGCAATGTAGAAAAAAGCCACAAATATTCTATATTTTTTTAATCTGAAATTAACCTTAGGACATAGTACTCAGTCCTTCCCTCAATGGACACATCAGGTCATTATATTTAGGCCTTATAGTACAGCAGCTTAATTTAACTTTGTGCATTTCAGTGGTAAAAGCATGAAATTTTACACTTAGATGCACAAAAATAATACTTATTGAACTGGATATGGAGCCAATAAAATATGTTGTTTTTGTTACGTTTAAGTGACAATTTGTGAACAATTCACAAAAAATATTAATTAATTTGAATAATTGCACTGTCTGCATTTTTGGTTAGCAGAACGAAGTTTAACACATGCTATCTATGTTATGACTTTAAATTAACATAGGATAATAACTGTATATAAACAACTATTTTAAAATGCCAGCCTTCAGCCGAACTCGGATGTGTCACGGGGAGGAACTGGCCGACCTCCATCTTTTTTGTGGTTTTTTTTTCAATTTTTTTTCTTTTGTTTTTTTTTTGCTTTTTATGCGCGAAAGCAGCTACTGCTTTCAGCTCATTTTAGCCATCACAATTATGTCCATCAGTCTGTCTGTCCGTCTGTCACACGGGTGGATCAGTCAAAAGCGGCGCAAGCTAGAATCACCAAATCTTCACCGTTGGCTGCCTGGAAGACTCTAGTTTCAGGAACCTTAAAGCTTTTCCATAAATTCGAAAGGGGTCACCCCAAACGAGGGCGCTAAATGAGAGCGAGGTGGGCAAAATTTGCGACTTTTGGCCAATAAGTTGCTGTATCTCAGTAAAGGTGCGAGATAAGGCTTAGGTTACCATTAATCACTGATAGGAAGTCGTACACTGGCTCTCGATTGGCGCCGCATTCAATGACCTTGAATGCCATTTGAACGCCAAAATAGGGGGTTTTATGGATTTTTGGCGATTTCGGGCTGCGACCCAAGTCTATATCATTCACAAGGTGGCGCCACGGAACTATCGTTATGCGATTCAGATAGAGAATTTAGTATCTGTATATTAACGTAGCGTAAACACCCCAAGTTTCAGCTAAACTACTGAACCGGAACTGCTATAGGCTTTCGCGCGTCTCGTGAGCATTAACTCAAATTTTTTTGTTTCTACAGTTATACCGCTACCATCATATAAGTCTATAGGCTTGTGCTGACATTAGTGTCAAAAGATGGAGAGATTGACCATCTTAGAGGAAATGTTGGACAAGGAGAAAGTAACTGAATATGTCATACTAATGGGAGATTAGAATGCAGTTCAGCAGTAGTTAGAGAGGGCAAAGATAGTGGCTATGTTAAGGTATATTGCCTAAGTGAAAGAGATGAAGAAGGGCCAGAAGTTCGTTTTTTTTGTTGTGAACGTCAACAAAGTACAAAGATAAAAGTAAAGGTTGTCAATTTGTATAGCGCATCGTCGTGTACACACACCTCTAATGCGCTTTTCATTACTAACCAGAGCCGCCAATCGCACTGCCGCCGCGTGCAGCCTGCAGCCTGCAAACACAGGCTGGCACACCAGCCGGCCAGGCAGCCCAGTCAGCTGTACAAAGGTCCCTTCCATAACCCACATAATGGATTACTACTCATTTAACCGACTCCGGAGGGATGGCAGGCTGAGTTGGCCTTGTTGGTTGACTGATGTCAGACGCCGTACCGACAAGATGGTCAAGCAGCCATCCATCAGTCGAGCGGAGAATAAGGAAAGTCTGCCGGCCAGGACCGACGTTCTAACCACTATGTTACACCACCAACAATTAATTAAATGATTACAAACACTTGGTTCAAACAGGAAACCAAAAAATATCTAGCCAAAAACAACTAGGCAACATAGCATGTTATCAGCTAGACTACATCCTCCTCAAATTATATTACGGAACAGTGTCAAGTCAGCATGTGCCTATGCTGATGCGGATGAAGACACAGACCACAATCCGGTCATAATGAAAAGCAAAGTCCAGCTGAAATTTGAACAAAAAAGTCCAGAAGGAGATGGGACAAAAAAACACTGCAGTGCTCTAGCATCTCTCATGATTGTGCTCAAAAAGTACAGGGAAAAATTGAAGAACAAGACCATAAGTCACCAGAAACAAACGAAAAAATTGAACTCAGCCATATCAACAGCTGCCACGATTGTCATCGGATACAATAAGAAACAAGTTGCAAAAAAGCCACGAACAAGAGAATAAATGCTTGAAAAAATTGTAAAAGTGTAACTTCAAACAACAATAAACAGTTAAACACACACATAGGAAGCTAAGCAATGAACTCTGTAGGATAATAGAAAAAACACAAAAGACCTAATGGAAGGAACAATATGAAAAAAAATGCAGAGAAAAGGTATCACAATCAAGTCTACCAAAAAATAAAGCAACTGAGCACAAAGAAGAATGGCAGAAAGACAGGCAAATTACTAACAGAGCCAAAACCAGTTCTAAACAGATGAAAAAGTACGTTGAAGAACTACACAACAAGGACGAAAAGCCAAACACTATCGACATAGGCAAAGAATATAATACAGATAAAGACCAAGGACACGACTTGGTGAGAAAAGTGATATTACGTGCACTAAAAGAAACAAAAACAAACAAAGCAGAAGCTCCCAACAACGTAACAGTAAAAATACTGAAGTGTGTAGATGGTAAAGCAATATATACAATTACAATTACAATTATTTACAATACTGACTGACACATACAACCATATATACAACGGCGATCTAGCCAACAGACTTTCTGCAGTCAATGTTACCACTGGAAAAGAAACGCAATGCAACAAAGTGAAAAGTCTTCAGAACAATAAGTCTCATCTCCCATGCTGCAAAGATTCTGCTGATAGCCATACAGGAGAGAATACATCAAGCAGTGTCAAGCCAGCTGAATGGGACATGTACTAGGGGGGAAGATGAAAGGAAAATGGACACGATGAAAATCAGAAAGAAAATGTTGTACCTATTCACAGAGCAAGAGAATCAGAGAAGATCAGCTACCAAGACTTCAATGGCTCAAATGGCACCATCATCAGCTGAACCTGACGTAAAGCGAAGCATGCAAGGAGAAAACCATTGCACAACTGCATATACGTACAATGCTGTTTGTTCACTGCAAGAGCTGTAGAAACTCAGTCACAGCTTTTTGAGCAGCTTTTACCAGATGCATAGCATCCACATCTGCATCAAACTGACAAGCAGCAGACAATGCATTGCTGATATCCTCGTCACAAACAAGTAGCACCTCTTTGCCATATAACTGAGCACGCATGCCTGGGAACTGTGCCAACAATCGATTCTTCAGCCTTGTTGTACGGACACGACCATCTATCGTTACACCCATCTGTTCAAGCCTAGCGCGGTACTTGCAAGCAAGCTCAGACAGCTTAAACACTGCCACAGTTGCACTGTCATTCTGTACCAACTGTGCAAATGCCAAACAGTATTAACAGGATGATAAAGTTTCAGAAACATCTTGCTTTTTATACAATGCCACAAGACATCCAGCATGATAGAAAGCCTCAGTGGCAATCATATCACCAGCACTAAGCTTGGCAATTAAAGCAGAATCCTGTAGTATATGGACACAGCTACGAACACAAGAGTCAAGCTGAAAAGTTGTTACTTGATGAAGCTTACCACTCGTCTCGGTCTCAGGAATGTTGCAAAAGAAACAGCAGACATACTTTCTGCCACTACCGCCACTTCCAGCTAATGAGGATCGACTGAAACGTTCAGTAGAGAAAGTGATATTGGAAGCATCATATGCACATTCATCAGGGGAGTTACATTCAGTGGGATCAGTAACAGTGGACTTTCTTTTTAACGCTATATCCAAGTTTGTTTTATTGTACAAATTTCAGCAAGACTTGTGCCAATTGGCACTGAGTTGACAGAGAGCATCTGCAATACCGTTACCTTCATCTAGCTCCGAAATACAGACTGACAATGGAAGAGCACCAATCTCTTGGAACTGTACAAGACTATCGGCAAGAGATTCATAACCCGCCTCAACATCTGCACGTTTGGGGGCATTTGGACACGGTAGAGATTCCCCTGTGTCATTCTGACACAGAATGCACAAGTCCCAGTCCAAATGCGGGGCCGCGGGGTGCGGACTGAACGGGGTTGTGCGGTTCAATACTGGTCAACTTAAATTTCTTCATTTAAAACTTACCTAACCTTTCACACAAAACCTGCTAACTAAATTAATCAGTTAACGATTTGTTTAACGGTAGAGCAACTGTATAATATGAACATTTAACAAAAATTTCTTTTCATCACAACAAATTCGTTACCATATAAACAATCAACAATACACCAAGAACCTAAACATTCACAAATAGCCAAAAAGTAGCCAAAAATAGACAAAACGACACACTTCACATCAATTTTTATTTACTGAATGACTTATTTTTCATTGGCTCCATATCCACATCAGCTGAAAATCACTCTGCATGTATGAATATCGACTTTTTTCGCTTTTAGCCAGTATTTACACAATTATTCAGTATTTCAGTTTTGAGTAGTTATGCTGCTGCACTATTAGAATAAAGGTAATGTTGCAATTGCAGCTATATTTTTATGCTTTATGTAGGGATGTGACGAAGTTTGTATTCGCATTCAACAACATGCAAATATTCGACAACTTTACAGCTATTCAATATTCGACGAAAAGTTGGGGCATTTCTGGTGAATACAAATATTTTATTCTATTCAACTTCATTGAACTTTTATTAAATTTTAAGTAAGAAATACTGACCATGAAGAGAACACAGCACTCTGGATGTTTCATTTTCTTAAGTGAACTGGACTGACTGAACTTTGCCTTAGATACCGGTGCCGATTTTCATTGACTGAACACTGAACAACTACATTTGGACGTTACGCTTTATTCAAATATTGGTATAGAGAAGTTTTCTTGAGGCTGAATAAGTTCGCATTCGTTATTAAATGAATAGTAAATTTAATATTCGCATTCGACAAATACAAATATTTTTTTGCTCTGTCACATCCCTAGCTCTATGATAAGCCAAGTCCCCGAGAATGAACTGAATTTGAGTCAGATCCTCTCAGTCAAGGTCATGCCTACGAATTCATTCACACAAAAATGCAACACACTGCATAAACACCAATGTCACAAATATTGTGTCTTTGTAACCAGAAATGCAAACAGGTTTATATATAAGACTTTCTGAAAGATTATCACACTGCACAGAAGCGCTATAAACAACAGTGTCCAGGAGAAATAACTGATTCTGTGTAGTGGCTTCTATCCCCCAAATCTGGAATCAAAATCGGGTGCAACTCCCTCCAGGTTTTGGGCTCAGGTCCCCCCAATTTCTGACTCAGGTTTTCCCTCAATTTTGAAAGTTTTGTTAAAGGTGTAGTTTGCACAGGGAAAAATAAAGGAAATTTTGATCTACAACCTTATCAAAACTTCCCCTCCCCTATTTTTCACTGGGTGCAAGCTGCTCCCACCAGGTATACGGATAGAAGCCACTGATTCTGCGGATTAACATAGGCCTACTTGTTACACTGTATGGGAATAGTTGAATACCGAGTCAAAATTAAGTAAATATATTACTTTTACTGAACAGAAGTTATCTTCAGATATCTCATTTTTCTACTTTGTTTCAAGGTATATTTTCCCAACGCTGCCTGGAAATAGAATACAACTTCAGTTATGAGTGTTCACATGGCGAATGCTATCACGACATGTTTTGTATTTGCATGCATAGCAACATTGTGAAACACGGTCTTGTATGCAAATACCATACAACTTCACTTATGGATGTTGACATGGCGTACGTTATTATTACATATCATGTATTTGCATGCACCGCGACGTTAAGCATGCAAATCAGGATAACTAGGTAATTTGCATAAAATTAGCATTTTACATGACCAATCTTTGCCTAACTTTGGTGCCAAGTTCTACATCCCAATTACTCTCTGCAGCTTTTTTATTGTTCAAGTTTTGCAACAAACAGAAAAAGTACAGTAAGTTTCACTTTAAACGTGTTTTTTCTCAAAAACGTCATTTTCATACTTATGCAGTATTTGCACTGAACCCTTCAATTGCTTTGCTTTTCAATTTGCATCAATTGTTATTGTAACTAATTGATACTTTTCAAATTAAACAATATCTTCAAATTAATAAAATATAGATTTTTTTGTTTAATGTAATCCAGAGTGGGATTTGTAC
>Ga0209367_1013926_pt1 | contig 10275 bp, 6 predicted proteins | sample WorMetLIZISLAND2_FD_187412 | JGI IMG/M metagenome (GOLD analysis project Ga0209367, IMG submission 187412) | Marine gutless worms symbiont microbial communities from Max Planck institute for Marine Microbiology, Germany - Olavius geniculatus... ...
GTTGTAAGTGCAGTATACCTGGAATTATAGTTTAGATAGAGAGAACTTCATTTAATTTTAATGTAGCTGTGATGTCATAAGACCATAGCATTAAACTAACTTAATATACTGATTAACAAAACTTTTATTTAGTATATTTGGACTAACTAAGTAAACGACCTCACTGTGATCTATTAATTTATTTCTGTGGTCCCAAAAGTGCTTCACAAAGCCTTTAATGGGATTTTCAATGCACGTTTTTTTAAAAAAAATAAAAAAAAACGTTGAGCAAAATAAAAAACGTTAAAAAACGTAAAAAACGTTTTTTACATCTATGCAACGAACGGATTCACAGTCACGCAGCCGGACTTACGACGATCATAAGACTGAAATACAATATTATTTTAATACGTTCGTAGGCAGGCTGCTACAAAGGTCACATAATATAAGCACATATATAGCAAAGCAGTAACTGTGGCTAGTGACCAACGTTAATGTTGTGATATAATATATTTGAACCCAACTGGGTCGATATTAATACAGTTTTCACATTTATGACAAACTAGTTAACAAAAAATACACTTATGACATCGTAACTTTTATTGTTACAATGGCCTTACGACATCTGCAATAGATTTACAACCATTCTAGGACAATTCTAAAATAATTTTTACAATGTGAGCTAACTCACAGCCAACACACTCAAACTGTCTTTAAGAGAACTCTTTCTTGCGACGGTCTTATGTAGACGATGTGCCTTGAATTTGCACTGCAGCTGTTGTGCACAATTTGCAGACATTATTCGAATTTTATGTTTCTTTTATTGCCCGGTTTTATGCAAAATAAAAGAAAACAACGCACGGCAAGCAAAACAAATGATACTGCAATATTTTGTACCTCGAAGAAACATTGATACATAGGATCTGACTGAAGCCTGGCGAGCTCTTCCACGGCAACTGAATGACTATTGCAGTAATCCGAATAGATTTCAAATCCATGCTTCTAATCGTTCAACACAAACAGACAACGGGCGTTATGTCATGCACAAAGTTATTAGTTACTACTGCAACTGATAAACGATTAATAATTAGCTAACTTTACAAAAAATAACGATTAATTAATTGTTACTTTCGATTGAAAGTTAAGAGTGATAATTGCCAAAAAACATTTCATTGTTCATAAAATTTTTTGGTTTGTGAGCTATTGTATAAGCTCTCGAATATTCACCAAGACACGATTATTGAGTGTCTTTTAACCCGGTCTTGTAGAAAAACTTAAGCGTTGACTTTTTTTGAAAAAAAATGATTTAGCTGATTTTGGATGCTTGCTATTATATCATCCCATTTACTTTATAATGTTTTTACTAACGTGACTTTTATCGAAATTTAACAAGTAAAATCTTATTTATCGTTAAAATTTTAACGATAATCGTGTGCGTAATCGCTAACTTCCCGCAGCTTGCCTTCATTTCGGGAAATTTAGAACAAATTTTAAATTTATAGCATCCATATCTTCTTTATCGTAGATTTGCTGTTTTCTGTCAGAAAATGCAACTTTTTGCACTTTTTATCATTGGCGTCGCTGCCCAGAATGCAGCTATGTCATCTATTGCTAAATTGCTTTGGTGCTTGTCATTATTAAAGCCAAAAACGAAGATAAACTAACATGGCAAATGAAGCAACTTCCAATCTGACTCAGTTCAGGCTCGTCGGCGACGACGTGTTTCTGAAGACTGACCGACGCACTTCATAGTATGACCTTGACATGACCTCACACTTGACTTCGCCTGCTCTATAGTTGCAATGTATTCCTGGAGGTTTACCTCACATGACCTGACCTCGATATCATTTACTTCGCGAAATGCCGTCGACATGACTTTATGCTTGACCTGACCTAGATCTGACGACGTGTTTCTGAAGGTCTGCGAGCAACGTTCGCGAGAAGTCGTAGATGTCCTCTACGTTGCCGAATATCGCCCCGATTCGCTCAGCTGGAAACATGTCCGGCTTGCGACGCGCCTTCTCCAAGTAGCCCTACAACCACAAAATCATTAACTCGATCTAGAGATTGATTAATTTAATGACATTGTTCAGAATGGTCAAAGCAATAATTACTGCTGCTAGGTCCACGTCACACACTAGTTAAGTAGTTAGTCTATTTTGCGTTTAGAAATTAATCAAAAATTACTCTGAAAAGTGACGTCTTTCAAGCCGCTGACAAATGTAGACAAGAAGTTTGGCTTTTGAGGTTGGGTATTTTGTACACTACGCTCGGTTTGTATGAAAATCTGCTTATCAAGCGCACAGGCTAATTACACCCACAGCAGTTAGACGTGACCTTTCCAAAGAACTCCTTCTCTTATTTCAAATTATCCGGGTCAACAGTATACCGACACGAGCTACACCGTGTCTCAAAAATGCGTGCCACTTTTATTTTTAGAATAACTCCATGAAACATTGGCCGCAACATCATGAAAAAACTTGACGTATATGACTATAGTTTTGGCCATCTCATCTTAATATTGTCGCTACACTACCTAGTAAAATGCAGAAGTCGCAGTTTGGCCGTTTGTAACGCTGAATTCGTGCTGCATAGCGCATCGTCCAAAAATAAAAGTGGCACGCATTTTTGAGACACGGTGGAGAATGCCTGATTGATTGTTTTTCACCTGCACGACGTCATGGAGATGCGTGACGTAATCGGTTTCTGCCTTAATGATCTCCATGACAACGCAGCGACGCGCGTACGCCATGTTGCTTTCGTCGTCACGTGACCCCAGTGGCGTCACGGCAGGTGCGACGTCCTGATTGGCTGCCGCCGCCGCCGCCGGCGCTTCCATCAGCTGCCATCGCACCAATAATAATGCACGTAATAATGAAACCAGAACTCCTTTTTATATATTTTATATGCCGGCAAATGCGTTAACTACAGCTTATAGTAATTATTATACTACAGACGATCTCCAATAGTGTTTAGTCTGTTTACCTTGACGAAAGCAGCCGGGAACCAGCCCACGTGAGTGGAAGCTGGTAGCCGGCCACGCCACCAGTCTCTATCGGCCATATCCAGCACTTCTATGCTGTCCCCGGCGTCGAATTCCAGCTCGTCCGGCTCTATGGTCACGTGATCCCACACCGCCGTCGCCATCTTGCTACACCTTGTTACCTACAGAAGACAATAATATACGATTCGATTTACATTCTAAGTCTACATCGCTGAGAGTATAGCAAGTTCATTAACGTACCAGCCCGGGTTGTTAGTAGTTATTCATTGGAAGAGTATCAGGAAAAAATCGACTAATGGATTTTTAAACGTGTAGTTTTCCGCCGCTCCGCTTCTGTGCTTTCTGCGCATTCAATTTACTATAGGTCATACGGTGGACCTGATCATCCTGACGTATTATCGATATTCCTATTATGTACGAGCTAAGTCGATTGAGAACGGCCATAGCAACAAGTTACTGCTGTTCAGTATTATGAAAGTCTTCATTCACCATCACTGGTAGCACAACAAAATAATTAAAAAAATAAACATATAAAATAAAATTCATATATGACAAAATCAGTCACATGACCATTAGCAACAGTAATTTGGTAAAAGGCGAAGTTGCTGATCGATGCTGCCACCTGGTGAATAACAGATCGTCTTGTTCGTAAGTCGGAAAATTGCATGTTTTGGCTGAGGCTCAACCCCAAATTTACCCTGGGCATCAGGGACCCAATCTGTCGCAATGTGACACTGGACACCACAAGTTAGTGTACCTGTTAAATTGCACCTAAATCCGACGAGCGGCTTAAGCCTAAGGGGCATGAACGTGACAGACAGACAGACTACGGCACAGAGAAGTCTGTATGAATAGGCGAAATCGCTTGCGCTGCAAAAGCGATTCCGCCTAAAAACTAGAGTAAAAGGCCTCTTTTACTTACGATGGGCGATGACGTCACGTTGTTGCCATGGTGATGTCGATAAACAACACGTTGATGTGGTGGTCTATTTACAGGACGGTCACGTGTTCTGGTGTCACGTGGCATATAAAGCATGTCGGGAAAACTGAACGATGACGTCATCAGTCCGCGACACTGTGACGTCACAAGGCGCGATTTTATTAGCTCCGGCTGTGACAACTGTGCATAAATCAGCATAAATTAGCGTTAGCTTAATTCAAACCAAAAGAAAATTAAATAAGTAAAAAGGTAAAGATAAAGTCCACGTACTTGCTATAGCGCTTCTTATATGCTTCTTCAAGACCAAAAGCGCTTTACAATCTTGGAAGTGGCAGCTGATTGGCATGAGCTAATGATACCGCAGCGCACTATGCGGCCATCCATTGCCCGCGCGAACGAACAATTGGACCCGCGGTTTGCAGCAAGCAGACATACCACCGCCCCAATCCGCCACACTAGGCCTTCACCCCGTAGCCCGTAAGCTACTACTCATTTCCCGTCCCACGATGGGTAGGAGGCTGAGTTGGCCTGAAGTACCGCTAAAAACAACAGGCCTGAACTACAAACTTATTATAAACTGTTTGCCGTGCTCCGAGCGTTTTTAAAAATTTATCGTTGTTTTTCCTTTTTGCGGTAAAGTCAAAAATATACTTCGTGTGTCAAAAAACAAACCATCAGAGTAATATTCATGTTTAAGCCGTGCTTTGGCCGCTTTATGCAATCTAAATCAACCAAAATTTTAATATAGTAATTATCACGAAGTTTTATTCACCATAAACATGGTAGAAACAAATAAAGACTAAATGCAAATAATACAAAACACAATTTAAGTAAACTTACCACACGTAAACTATACTACACCTTGTAAAATATTAATGTCAACAAAATTACTTCAACTACCTTGCTGATCTCCAAACGAATTTACATATTTATTGTAATGCATATGCTTTCATTCCACATTAGGTCTTCTAGCATAAAAATGTAGCAGAGTGGGGTTTTTCCTGGCGGTATGTCCGGGGAGGGTATAGGCCCACATAAGGTAGAATGTAAAAAGGTTAGATTGAGAGATAAAAAGCTGCAGACTACTGCAATGCTACGCCTGGGTGTATTACTGCGCGTGGAATGGGTCATCATGTGAAGAATTGGTTTCGCGGTGATGCAATGACGTAACGGCAAGATGGAGAAAAAAGCAAATAATGGTGTGCAAAGTGCCACGAACGAGCGATGTCAGTGACTATAACAAACCACAGAAAACAGCCTTCCAGCGTTGTCCGTATTAGATTGCTACTCAATTTGCTAGTTTTTGGTCGACCGTACCAACGGTCGTGCCTATGGCGCAAGCTGTCGTCTGTCTGTCGTCTCTAACGTATGTATTGCGGCTAAACGGCATGTCGTAAGAGTTCGGCGAAGGTACCGTCGGATGGGGCGGTGACGAGGCTGTCAATGGTAACCATGTCTCTGTCTGAAGCGGTTTGGCTGCAAATGTGAGCGCAAAGTTCTGTCTGCAATATCACTTACAGCCATCTCCCACATGTGCCGAATTACCGTATCGTATCATAGTGTTGATTGTAGAGCTCGATATAGCAGCGTCACCATAGAGTGTATCAGACTGTAGTCAGCTCTGGAAAATCGTTTTCTCTCCGCGATCGAAAGTCGCACACTGGCCATCAGACATCGGCCTTCCATAGCGACAACTGGGCTTTTTGTTACGCTCACTAATTCGAAGACTGACATTTTGTATCCGACGTTAACGACTTCTGGATCATACATGGCGTCAACCCTAACAGCCGATGTTACACTGCGGCGATATGTAAAATTCTACATTGTAAAATTTCTACACGTAAACAGTTTGGACGGCCTATGGCCTAAATGGCTTCAGTCGCATCCAGACAAAAGGCAAAGGTAAAGGTCAATTGAAGTCGTAGAAAAAATTTAGAACCCGCATATGCAATAAGCCGTTTAATTTTAGCAACATATGATCATTTCAGTCGAAAAAATAGTTATTTAGGCTCAAGGCATACATCGGCATCCGTTTCTTATCGTAAAATTTTCACCAATGTGTCTGATTCGGCGCCGATTGCAACCGGGAAGTGACGCAAAGCGGTCACGTGACATTGCGCGAGATGTAATGACGCAATTAAAAACCAGGACAACGAAAATCCTATCTAAGACAGACGGACGGATGACCAGCGGTTTGTAGGCTGGCCAGTAGCTTGCATGCCTCCTGCTAAGTCCGCTGTTATCTACAGGCCTAAACTTAGACGCCCATGGTGTTCCTTCTCCTTTGCACGCGAAGTGCACAAATACAATACATGTGAGTCAAATTATAATTTCACTTATCGTTCGTGTTGAAAACAGAAACGGCAAACGTTATTCTTATTTTAACAAATAGTTTTTCGTCCGTTGCGCTAAAGTAAAAACGTAATGTTTTGACCTGTTTCTGTCTGGCAGTCCGCGAGACTGCTCAAAACATCAAGAACGGTTCTCGATAAACGCATGGCGCGGGTATATGCTGCCGATCAGCTTGCCCCTTGTTCAGCAGACGGCGCACTATTTAAAGCATTTCGCATGATGGTTAATGACATCGGACAAACTACTTGGGAATGTCTTCTTTCATGTTCTCTTATTATTCATTTCTTTAGTTGTTTTTCTTGGTAGTTGGTTCATGGTAGTATGTCATTATTCTTTTCTGTAGGCTTACACTTTGAGCTTGCAGATTTCGTTCCGGTTTTATGTCGCCGACTTCGTAAGCGTTTTTTGATAAACGATTTTGTCGGACAAATTTCCGGGGTGCTTATGATACTTTCCCGACGTGCCTTTCTATTCGCACCACGACAACCACTAGGACTAAGCCTACTTTCTACGCACAAAAACTGATTTTCCACCCATCACTGTCTCATATAGCGACTCCAGTGCATGCGGTGTCCGGCCGGGATACGGTATACTGCAGACTGATCGATATTATACGTGACTGCGTGCTGGTGGTCATCTGTAGAGGTACAGTGCACGTTGAGAACTAATCCGCCAGCAAACTGCATGGATTCAGATCCGCAACTACTGATCCGCAGATCTGAAACCGACTGGTGCGGATCACAGAATGTTTGCAGACAGTGACACCGACTGAATGTGTTTACTTGCTACGAAATAGGCTAACGCGCAATAATCTGCGAATCGATTATCGCATTTTGCTTATTGTTGCGGTTTGTAGACATCACACCCGACAATAACGGATCTTTTCATATACGTAACTCTGCGGACGAGGTTGGTTTAGCTTGCTCGTGGCTCTTTTGCTGGATTCAAGAACTGACAACGGATCGACATTTACGACAGCCGCACACCTGCCGCGGATGCGGCTTGATTCCCCCCGCAGTTAATCCCCTCTTCTTCTCTTGACGCCAGTGACAATAACCTTGAGGTTTGACCTTGGCCGCGCGACCTCGCCGACGCCGTAATCGCTGTCGTGTATCATGCGAAACAATCCATCTTAAAACACTGCGCTGCGTTCGCCTGTCTTGCACATCTAACGAACGACGTTTGGGCTTTTAAGCTCCACGTTTGGATTACGTCAGTGCCGGATTCAGGCTGAGCGCGGTAGTTAAAGTATTGGTGGACGCAGAGGTACGCATTTCTCCACTTCTAGTTTTTAGTCCAAAGCGTTTCCCCATTTTCAAGTTCCCAAAAGACGCAGCAGGGGGCCCAAAATTACCAACAGGGGCCCAAAGCCAAACTAGCGTTCCCCCACTTCTGTATTTATACTTTAACCACTGACTGAAAGCAAACGTGGCCAGAGGGAAAAAACATTAAGACGACAGAAAATACCGTTTTTATCTTGTCTTAAACGAATAGTTAAACTTTTCGGACAATTTTTTTCATGGTTAACGAAGATACACTGTCCGAAACGTTCTAAAATTAGCAATTAATGATTTAGTTTATAGTATTTACGACAATAATGACATAACGCGACGACTGAAAAAATGGGAGCAGCTTCAACTATCGCGAAGTTCCTGCACGGAAAATGCAACGCAGTTGTGGCTCTACATTTTCGAATTACAAGAGCGGACGTAACACACTCGAAGACAGAAATTTATACAGAACGTAGTATGTGACTTTCATCACTGACAGTCCTGTAAAGTAGTACGGAGCCTAAACTTTCGAATTTTTCAAGGTAGTGCAGCAACATATCTACAGCCAGATGAAAAAAACTGTATTTCAGTTACTTTTCCAGTTGGTTTCCAAACGCAACCGTGAAAGAATCTTCTTTAACTTCGATCCGCGTGACATTTTCCTCAAGTTATAGAAGTTGCGCACGATTTTTACGACTTGCGCTGTACAATGTGTCCGCATGGCGCCGACCATTGTCGTGCTGACGCCAACAATAAACGTGCCACTCTCAGTGACTGGCTGCTGATATTAAATGTGACCGTCAAACGCAAATAAACTCTGATATCACCAAGGCAACAGACGCACCCGTGAGTGACAACAACATCCAAGCGTCAGCATTCAATAACTTCACTCTTGATGCCATGCCATGTTTTGACCACAGGCTGGAAAGTTGGTTCGAAAAAGCTAGGTTTTTTACATTAAAAAACTGAAAAAACTCAAAAGTCGAAATTTCTGGCTATTTAGTTTTATTTGGTGTGCACGGTATAAAACAAATACACTTCTTGACAGAGGAAATTATTGTTGCTTAACATTCTAATTTTGCTTTTAACTTTTCCAAAATAAAAAAAATATACATAAAGAGCTTTTATAAAATAAAATGTGCGCACTTCTCGCTAAAACAGTGCTTTTGCACGCACGAAACAACACTAACTGTGACGCAAAATCAATAATAATTATTATTGTATAGATGTATATCCGTGTGTAATTTCGTATTGCTACTCATCAATGAATTATAAATAAATAAATAAATAAATAAAAGTTGTAAGTTGTACATGAGGCCTAAATAAAGTTGTACATAAGCCTACAATGTTACCGAATTTAATAAGAAATTATACATCGGTAAATTTAAGGGTGGCCTATCCAGACAAATTTTGGCACCTAGATATCTATTGCCCCTATGCATGCAAAGTAGACATTGGGTGTGTTTGCGTGCAAAATTCAAACACTATCATTCACTTAGTTACTTATTTATTAGTGCTAATAATGTGGCGAAGCTAACCGTTCTGCGTGACCGGTTTGGCTTGAGCGCTGCGTTGCTCCTGAGGTGGTTCGTCGTTTTGCATTGATCGTCTATACACGCCATACATTCACACATACCTACATTGTATACACGGTGGCTCAGCAACAAGTAAGCCATTGAGCTTTTGTTTTAACTGCATCTAATAGTCATATAATGTTGTTTTTAACAAAAAAAATTACCGATATACTCCACCGCAAATTTGCAATCAAATGGTCGGCAAAGATCCAATCGCACCCCGAATGTGTTGCTACACTACCTTGTGAAATACACTGTATAGTCAAATTGATTACAAATGAGTTACAAGTAACCTTGTAACTTTCAGTTAGGCTAAAGTTGGTAGTATTTCACGACACATTTAGGGTGTGATAAAAATGTATTTTAGATAATAGTATTATTGTTGCCAGCGAACGAATTTCGAAAATTCGCTAATATTCGATGAAATTAACGAATGCGTAAAAGTTATAGCGGGCCGGTTTGCATTTTTACGGGACATCCGGTATACAGGCGGCGATATAAAAGCACTGTTCGCAATGACTAACAGTACTCAAGACGCACACGGGCTGAGTCCAACTCCTCCGAGCATACGAGAATTTATTCGGCGGCTATTAACGTCGATTTACCAAGCGAGTAATGCTCTTTACGATCGTCCAACGCCAGATTTACAACCGTTACAGACGGTCCACGCGTTGCCCGGCTACACAATCGCCACTGCTTCGCTTCAGTTCCTTCCACTTCATAGAATTATTTACAACACGCCTGCGTTTCAACTCGGATTGGGATAAATGTATCGCGTAGTTCAAAATCTAGCAATCAATTGAACGAGACACTAATAAAGACATTTACTTTTTACGCTCTAAAGCAGAATGCTTCGCGCGTCTTTGTCATCGTCTGGGCGTCCGTCCGTCTGTCCGTCTGTCTGGCACACTCGTGATCTGTATCAAAACGGTGCAAGCTAGGATCACGAAATCTTCACTGTAGGCTGCCCCAAGGTCTCTGGTTTATCGTGACAAAGTTTCGTGCCACTGGGTGCAGGGGTTCCCCTCGAACGAGGGCGTCAAACAGGGGTACCCCCCTAAAAAGACGTCATTTTGCCGTTATTGGCTCGAGTAATGTGAAAACGGTTGCAGATAGGTACATACATGCTGCTTATCATAACAAGCACTGGTGACA
>Ga0209367_1013928_pt1 | contig 10274 bp, 7 predicted proteins | sample WorMetLIZISLAND2_FD_187412 | JGI IMG/M metagenome (GOLD analysis project Ga0209367, IMG submission 187412) | Marine gutless worms symbiont microbial communities from Max Planck institute for Marine Microbiology, Germany - Olavius geniculatus... ...
AAATAACACAAATATTAGATTTTTTGGTGATTCCAAATTGTAGAAAAGTGGGCAATTTGCGGCTTCCATCTGAACGTCCAAAAACCAAAAGTGCTTCAGCTTTAGGGGGCAAGCTCCCTGTTCTGCCCCTAGACCCCTCGCCATGGGGCCGTGCCCCCAGATGTTGCAAGCTAGAACCTCCACTGACCAAAAGACAACAAACACTACTTATATGACAGTGTGTCCGCTACAGAGTAAGGGCAACTAGCAAGTTGTTTTGTCACAAGTTCATCAAATATTAACCGATTAAAAAGTCTTTTACCAGCACACAATGAGCAGTAAATCCCTGAAACTTGCAGCTATAAGCATCAGTATACAGTAGGGCTGCAAAAATTAACGATTAATTAATCGATTAATTTTAGAAATTAATTGATTAAAACATTTTTAACCAGCTGCAGCCCGATTGTAGGAAAATTTAAAGACAAAATTAAAAATCTGCAGCTGTCAACATGAGCAGTAGCATTACATCATCAATAGCTAGCAGTAATACACGTCCAATTCACCGACACAGAAACCCATTCATACACAATTATGAAACCATGACCCTATTCATAGCTGGTAGACAGATAAAACCAGTGGCACAGCAAGGACATGAAGGGCCCTCAGTTGCAGAGCCTGAAGATTTGGGGAGACACTCAGTGAGCCCCCTCCTCACCAGCCAGAAGGTCTCCAGTAGAGTCTGGGGCAATAAACCACCTGCCAAAAGTATCAATATTTTTTACATTCTCAGATGACCTCTCTTGCTACAAAAAAGAAAACCAATTATTTTCCTGCATTATTTTTTGCTTCACCCCACATGGAGCCCTGAAGAGCTTAAAGACCCACTTCAATAAACCATCTAGACCCGTGCCACATTTTCAAAACTTCTTACAAAGCTCTTTGTAAAAACTCTTTTGCTAAGAAAGGATGCAGATTGTCGACACTTCTCCAGAAATTGTGTTTGGAAGAATTTGGGAACATTTTCCAAAAAAGATTTTGAGAAGGATATGCACATTTTCAAAACTTCTTTAAAAATTTCATTCAAATAATTTAGAAAAATATGCTGAAAACACTAATCTTGTCTCACAGAAGAAATCTGCATAATAAAACAAACTTTTACGAAAGTATGCATTATCAACACTTAAGTTTATACATCATATGTGACGTCATATGCTATAAATCATGCGACATAAGATCTTTATTCTTTAAAAAAGTTTAAAAAATGTGGCTGCCCCTGCATTCTATGCCACTGGGTAAATCATAGGCTGATTACATAGAGCTGTTGGCCAGGCTTTGGTAGTACTCTACGAGGACCTGCCAAGCCTTGGGTGGCATGAATCCATCAGGAGGCGTTTCACCGGCACGAGCCAACGCTCGCATCTTGGTTCCACTGATGAACAGAAAGTCATCCTTGTGTTCAGGGTCGTAGAAATCCATCGCCTGCTTGGTCTTGTTGTACGCTGCCACACGGAATGGAACGATCTCCAGCTGGGTCAATCCTGGAGCCATCGTCAGCACCTTCAACACAGCACACACTATGTGCTGGCTTCATGGTGCAACGGTTACGAATTAGAATGTTGGATCTGCAATCGCAAGATCATGGGTTCCAATGTTGATCTGGTCGCTATGATGTGATTAAACAGTATGGCTATTTATGAAAAACACGTCTTAGAGCTATTGAGCGTCAACTGCCATATGAGCTACCTGCCAAATGAATGCATCGCCACCCAGATTTACCTACCCTAGAGGGGTGGAGAACTGGGTTGACCTTGGTGTTGGGTATATACTGACATGGTTTACCTGTCCGCAGACAGTCACCCATCCAAGTATCATTGACAAACTACCAGTGATGCTAAACAGTCAAATCTGGGATGCACACTAAACCTTTTCAGCCAAGACTAAAACGAGAACAGAGACATATAGCTCCTAGACCAAGACATTGAGAAGCATTTCTGTCTGAAACGAGACTGAGACAAGATGTTAGTATGTCTCAAGATGGTCTCAAGACCGAGGACTGAGACCAACATCCCTGGGTCAAACTCCCGAAACTGAAAATGCGGTCAAGGACAGAAGGACGAGGCTAAGGTCAAAGCCGAAGCCAACTGTCAAGGGCCAAAGCCAAAATAAAAAAAAACCCACAAACGTGGCAATGACATCATTGAGTCATAAAGAAATTTTATGATGTTAACAAGGCCAAAACACTACGACCAAGACCAGGCTGAGGCCAAATAATTAAGGCCAAAGCCCCATGGCCAATGGTGAGGCCATAGTTTTAAAGCCAAAACCAAAATTTTTGCCTTGAGACCAGTTTGGCTTCAATACTTAACATCTCTACCAAATACTGTTCAGGGAAAGCTTAAAGAATGTTAAAACTAAAACCATCTCAGAGCGTCACCTGCCACATGGGATCACACAGAGTTACCTGCCATCCGACGCAAGTAAATGCAAACCTATGCCACAGGGATGGAAGGATGAGTTGATTTCAGTGGTTGGACTATACCGAGATGGTTCACCAATTCAAGCACTAAACCACAAGGAGTTGAACGCAATATTTCTTGATTGTAAGTTCCATACCATAACAACGGCACTGCGAGCTTGTTTTTTACTCCGCAAACGATACATTCCTAACGTAGCGAAGAGGAGTATATGAGATCAATGTAATATTGACAACCGACCGACCGACCTACCGACCTGTGTACCTGGAAGAAATTCCTGGAAGAAATTCAAATGGCTTTATCTAAGCAACCGATCATCCGATCCACTTCTGGTTTCTAAGTAAGTAAGTAAGTAAGTAGACGCATATTTAAAGTGCACAATGTCAGCCAGTGGCCGAATCTGAGGCACTTGGCTGAGCCGCTAGGGGGAGCAGTAGGCCTGCTGAAAGCAGTGAGTTTTAAGGAGGCGACAGAAAGTGTCTGCAGAGGTAAAACTACGAATGCTAGACGGTAGTGAGTTTGGTTCTAGGGTGGGGTTGTCGGGGTCGGCCAATTTAACAGTGCCATTTATATTTACGCCCAACTGACCCTCGTTGCCGTGGCAACAAAATTTAAGACAAAATGGGCTATAACTCGGCTTCTGTAAGAGATATCGACGAGATTGTTGCGTCTGTAGAGGGTTTTGGGGGTGGTCGTCAAACGCTGTCAACCGAATTTTTCTCCAACTAACCCCCATTGCCATGGCAACAAAATTTGGGACAATATGCAATATAACTCAGCTTCTGCAAAAGATATATCTTGGATCTTTAGTTGTAGTTGTATCATTAGTAAGTATACATTAGACTGGTTACAACCTAAAGTAGTTTGTTGTTAAAGACATTATAGAGCACTAAAACATTCAAAATACACCGCCTGTAGTATGCTACATTACAGGGGGCCTACAAATCGGCTCACAAATCTACCAGTTATTAGAGCCCACAACTTTTACAATAGAAACTATGTATTTAGTACCACCTACAGAATGACATTTTTTATCATTAAAAAACTGATCTTAACTTCCAAGACCAGGCAACGAAAGTTGTCAAAGTACCGAAGTCAAACAGTCGTATGAAGAATGAGGCATTATTGTACCTTGGCGCCATGCGTTGGGTTGTAGAGATCAGCTCTAGTGTCAGGGTGCGGCATTCCGGCCGGATCACGACCCACGATGTAGAAGTTAGCTCCAGTTGCCATGCGAGCCTTCGCATGCCATTGCACCTATTCACACAGTTATTCATTTATTTATTTATTTAATGTAAACTATGCACATATTAACATCATTCAAGCTACATACAATGGTGTCGTGGGGCAAAAAGTAGACAGGCTGGGGGAGGGGAGTGAAGTTGCATTTTTACAACAGATGCAGAAAATTTCTAACAGAATTCAAACATACAGCTGTAAATTTCAAACAAATTTCTACTGTGGTCCTAAATTTTACAAAATGGGGGTTTTAGCCCCAAATTTTGCACCTTAGACCAAGAATGTTTTGATAAGAAGAGAATTCTCCAACAATTTTCAGACAAATTTCCAACAGCCCAAAATTTTGGACGGATACGCAATTGCAATGACGCCAGTGCTGGGCTAACATCTAATATAACAAATGTTAAATTTAGAACCTGATAAACTCCCGAGGTCCTGAAGTGCAGGTTGCGTAGCAAATTGAAATCATGTACAACACACGTGCCGTGACACACTATCTGATGTGCAAGTTAGTGCACAATATAACGTAAACATAAAGTCCTTCCCAAGCTATAAAACTCACACCACACAGGAAAGCACTGATCTTCATTGCCTTAGCTCTCAGGCAGACACCAGCTTACACTGCGAGGTGACCACAGATATGAGGCCAGTGCATCATGCAATGTGCCTGTTCACGTCCCAGCTTTCAATGCAAATCATTGCACCTACCCGCAAAAGGATGGCCAGGTTGAGTTGATCTGGGTGGCTGGTTACACGCCGAGATGATTTACCCGCTGGCCGATGATCATCCATCCAAGTACTAATGTGAAAACCAGGAAATATACAAACACAAATAGTAGGTCATTACCTCAGTAGGTCCTGCGTACATCATTGGAGAAGGGAAAATGGCCATGACTGTAGACTCGGGGTCAAGGACTCCGTCATCCATCAGAGCCTGATGCTGACGTATTCTCCATGGCAATGGCACATCATCGTCCTTTGTCCATCCACCTTCAAACCACAACCCAAGTTACAGCAATAACTACAGCCAGAGCAAACACTGCAGTAACACAACAGTACTTTCAGGGGCATCATTTAGGAGGTGAGGCTGGGTGGTTTACGAACTCCCCCCCAAAAATTTATGATTTTAATTTTTTCCTTGTAGATTGTACCTTCGAAACACTGTTACTGCTGCAAAAACGATATGTTACAAAGACTGAGACCACCCCCCCTCCAATGACTTACTGAAACGACGTCACTGGGTACTTTTGTCTTCGTGGCAAAGGGCAAAGAGCAAATGCCCACCCTTAATTTTTGGTTGTTGAAAAACTGTGAAAAAATATGTTTCTTGTCAAATAATTTTCATCCAAAAATGCCAAATTTGGAGCTAAAAACCCGATTGTATGAAAATTTAAAGACAAAATTAAAAATCTGCAGCTGCCTGTAGAAATTCCATCAAAAATTGCAACATTCTGCCTACGTTTTTTAACCCACAATGCTGCTGTTACAACCCAAAACCCAGATTAAACTACCGGTAGATTAAACTGATAGCATGCCTGCCAGCTTATCGGCGCAAATCATATTATATCATATTGTATAACAATAAAAAAAATCATTTAACACGTCTGTACCTATTTTCAAACAATTAACCTTTCAGCTGTGGGATATTATTATATTGTTTAAAAAAACACATTAACAAGAATTGCCATCTCCTACATTGGAGATACATGCTTATCGCATTTCAGTGTTATTATTAGAACACAAAAATTCTGCAACACAAAAAATGCAGTGCTTAAATGAGTGGCAGAAAGCTATGTAAACACAGTATTAAATATGTTAATATTGTTTACATAAGGGCATTTCGGTCGGCATTTCTGGGGAAAAAGACGATCATTTTTAGACACGAAAAAGTGGAATACTAACAAAGGAAATGTAGCAGTAGTACAGGGTTTTTGTATCCACAGCCACAAATACCTTTTGGGTTATGAAAAAACCCCGAAAACGTTAGTTTTACTGCATAAATTTGCACATTCCTTCAACCCCTGGCCACGTCTATGACTAAACGTGCTGAATATTGTGTACATTATGGCATTTTGTTGCCGGAAGGAAGTGAGCATTTTCTCGACACAGAGCAGCGGAATACAAACCGAGAGGATGCAGCAGAAGGACGGGGTTTTTGTAGCCTCGTTCGCAGAGTCGTCGTCGCGTGTCGTGCATCAACAGTGCGTGGCCGTTGTGCACGGGGTTCCGCAGCTGAAATGCAAACACTGCGTCCGCCTGTAACATAAAGCATTAGAAATATCACACCAGAATGACCAAAAGGTCAGCCTTCTGGATGCGTTACTATCAGCTAGTTACTTAGACGGGTGACTGTCTGTCTGCGTACAAGTTACGGAGGCTGGTTTATAGCGGAAAATTTTCTTAAAATATGCGGAACTTTTTGAGGCAAAATATGCGGGAAAATATGCGGAATTTGGCGAAATATGCAGCGCATATATGCGACATATACGCTGCATATATGAGGCATATTTTTTCCGCATATTTCCAGCATATGCAACTTCGAGTGACGGAGAATCATAATCATGATCATTAACAGGCCTATTCTGTACAGTTTTGACATTTTCGACTTAATTTATTCAGCGTATAATTGTAAATACCAATAATCTTTAAACACCAAAAATATTTAATGGTCTTAAAACAACGTTGGACAAGAAAAACGCTGAAAATGCGATTGCATATGCAGAAATATGCGACATATGTGCGAATATATGTGAATTTTTGGATATGCAGCATATGCAGCATAATTTTCGCATATGCGATTTTAAAAATGTCATTATATGCGAAAAAATGCGATATGCGAGTTTTGGCAAAATATGCAATCGCATATTGATTGCATATAACCAGCATCCCTAACAAGTAAACCATCTCTGTATATAATCAACCACCCAGTTAACTCAGCCTTCCATCCCTCAATGATATGTAAATCAAGTACCAGTCTGTCTGGCTGGGGTTAACGTGGGGCATATTGGAACCGGTGTCGATTGGCAGGTGACACTGTGATCCCATATGTCATGACGTCACCAGCAGCAATAGACACTTAATATTCACCTCAAAAGACTACGCATTTCCTCCTTAACACTTCTAAAAATTTTGCATAAATCTAGGCATTTTCCAAGGAAATATAAAAAAAGTAAGTGGGTGTTTTTTTCTGAACATGGTGTAGGCAACAAATTGAAATGCTCGGAGAGCAATCAATCAAGTCAACATACATTACGCTTTCAGAACTCTGCATGTTGCTATCTTGCTGCAACTAGTGCATTTAAAACTACTTATACGCAGTCATATCATCTACACCATGTCTGGAAAAAACATCCCGAACATTATCAATAGTCATTTGAAAAAGGAATAACCAATTTTAATAATTTTTGGTACAAATATTTCTGGCACAACTGGCCAGCAAATGACTGTTCCACATTCCACCTCCTTCAATGTCTGTTTCTGCACTACCTGGGGAAAACACAGCCAACGAAATATGAGTTGAAATAAACAGAGATACGTAAAAAACATCCCTAACATTATCAATTGTGACTTGAAAAAGGATTGGCAAATTATAATAATTTTTGGTGCAAACATGTTTTACACTACTTGCCATCAAACAACTGTTCGATTTCCCACCTCACCAAATGTCTGCTTCTGCACTACCTGAAAAACCCCTAACAGACGAAATAGAATAAAAATGCAATATTTCGTTGGTTTTGTTTCCCCAGGTAACAGAGAAACAAACAATGGGTGCGGTGAAAAATTAAACTATTATCTGATTGTCAGTTGTCAAAAATATTGGTGTCAAAAATTATTAAAATTGAATTACAATCGAAAATGTCCGAGATGTTTTTTTTCCAGACACAGTGTACTACAACTGGGGAAAAAGCACAATCACTGCAGCATGGTATGATCTGGAAATAAGCTTACTCAACACACATTGCGTTTGCGGAACTCTGCACGTAGTTCCATTGGAGTGAGTCGGTAATCATCCAGCCCGTCATTCCAGTAAATTCTTTCCAGAACTTCCAGGTCACCTCCGCACAGCCAGTCGCCACTTTCATTGAGCATCTGTATAAAATACAGCACAAGCAATGGTTTGATAGCATAACAGAATGTTGGACTCACAACCAAGAGATGGTGGGTTCCAATAGATTCTATCCACAGATCCCACCACAGACGTTCAGTTCTGACGACAGCCTGGCAGGCCTGCTGCTGAACATATTACACAGACAAGAATAGAACGGATTTATGTTTACCTGCTGCACTCAGGGTAAAAAAATCACTACCCATTAGGCAGCACAAACATCAAACTGGCCTATAGATTTGGAATATTCCGAGAACAAAAAAACTCAAAATACACAACACAAAAGAACACACCGCAAACTGTCAAGTGAGAACAAATGGCTATAAATAAAACTGACAAAATATGCAGTAAGCGACTGCCGAAAACAGAGCTTTCCATAACTATATCGTCAGAACCTCTATTAAAATACGACCAAATATGTTGTATAGCATTTATTTAGCTCTTGCAGGGTATGCACCAAATTCAAGCTTCTTCTGACTATGGTATTATGCATAAACAACGATTTCGTGCGTTAAACAAGTAAGCAAAGCAGAAAGTCACAAGTTTCCAAGCGACCGCTGAAAATTTCTGGCAGAGAAGATGTGCTCAAAATTTTACTTGTGCATTAAAGTCCTGCAAAATGGTTTATAGCCCCGAATTTTGCACTTTTAGATGCAAATTTTCAGATGAGAAAATGTTTGTGATGATCCTCCAACAGCCAAAAATTTAGGGTGACCAACTGCCCCCTCATCTTGCCCCTTAGCACCCCTCTCCAATACGCTCTGATTTTCTTGTGACATTTTGGCGCTATGAAAATTGTTACGTACTTACTTACTTACTTCCACCACTGCAGATAGCAACTGTTCTACATGACTTGACGAAAGGACGATTTTAAACACTTGAAAGCATTTCTGTTCATCGTCTGACTGACTGTTGTCCAGCACCTCTGTAGCGCTGCACATGGCGCTATATAAATAAATATACATATAAATACAAATATAATAATAATGATAAGGATAATAACAATGCAATTGTTGGACAACATGCCTTGACGTAGGGATGATTGGGGTTGCAGGTACCAAACTGTCGACAGCATCTCTCCTCCTTCCGATGTTCGTAGAACTCCGGCGTGCGTAGAATGGCGATCAGTCGCCCACCGTAGCTCAGTGTGAAAGCTGCACAGGACTCGAGACGTTCTTTGTCGGCAGTGTGAACAGGAAGCACTATGGGTACGGATTGGTTGGACACGCCGCCATCCAACAAACAGCCGAAATGTTGACATTGGAGAAATTCACGTTCTCGCATGAACCCGGTCAGAGGCGTGGCCCAGCCCTCGGCTAGCACTTGTAACCACTGCAAGTCCAGCTGTATTACACATCACACCAGCGAACTTCTAAATATATGCTTAAAACCGAACTGTTTAGTTCCGCCTACCACACCTAGGACGAGTCGGCGCCAACGCAGCGCTTCTGATTCAGATTTAACATTGTGACAATGGCTGGCGCTATACCAAGTCGTTTTTAGATTAAATTTTAGATCAGATTAGATGATGTTAACAAGACCAGCACAATCGACGCCAAGGGGAGGCCAAGACCAAGGCCAAGGCAAGATCCAGGCCAAGGCCAAGATTAAGGTCAAGGTCAAGGTTAAGGTCAAGGCCAAGACCCAACCCTCAGCTAGCACTTGTAACAACTGCACTTCCAGCTACAATAAACGTGATCACACGACCATGACGATAACAAAGCCACAACACTGTGGGTCAAGACAGAGGCAAGGCCCAACCCGAAGACTGCAACAGATAAGAAGATGACAGATGATACAAATTGCAGTGAGATGACACTGTAACTAAGAATAAATGTACAAAACATTAGTTTATACACTTGTTAACGGCAACATTTAAGAACTTGCACATCGAAAACAGCAAAAATTACAAAAGGTGATATTGCCTGCATCACACTGACTCCGTGTCAATGTGCTGCTGAACAATTCGATTGGCAGCATTCGGTGGCCCATCCACAAAACCCCCTTTAGACGCAAAAATCTCGCAGATATCTCTTACACAAAGCGAGTTATAGCCAATTTTGTTCCAAATTTCGTTGCCATGGCAACGGGGGTCGGTCAGGAAAAAATGCAATTGGCAGCATTTGATGTCCCATCCCCCAAAACTCCCTATAGGCGCAAAAATCTCACAAAAATCTCTTATGCAAGCCAAGTTATAGCCAATTTTCTCCCAAATTTCATTGCCATGATAACGGGGGTCGGTTGGGGAAAAATGCAAATGGCAGCATTCGATGGCCCATTCCCAAAAACCCCTTATAGACGCAAAAATCTCCTATGCAAGCTGAGTTATAGCCCATTTTGTCCCAAATTTCGTTGCTATGGCAACCAGGGAGGGTCCGAGGTAAAATTAAATGACACCATTAGATTCGCCATCTGCGAAAACCATACCCTAGAACCAAAAATTAGGACTCTATCTTATTCACAGCCAAAGTTATGAC
>Ga0209367_1013929_pt1 | contig 10274 bp, 8 predicted proteins | sample WorMetLIZISLAND2_FD_187412 | JGI IMG/M metagenome (GOLD analysis project Ga0209367, IMG submission 187412) | Marine gutless worms symbiont microbial communities from Max Planck institute for Marine Microbiology, Germany - Olavius geniculatus... ...
ATAACTCAACTACAGAAAAGTCAGCAAATGTTCACGGCACGCGCGAGTCCAGTAGTGTTCGGCGAAAACGGCGCAACTCAGGTAACACTGGACCAAATACCTAAAAAAAATGTGTGTAAAAGAATTACGCTGCTTGAAAAGAAAAAGAATTTAGTTTAAACAGACGGTTCAAACTACTGTCAAATGTTGAATGCAATCTATGTCAACATCTCTCATGGTCAATGCATACAATGGCTACTTAACTCATACATCAATATCAAATCTAATCTACGTAATACATTGATGTCGGAGCAAATTTACTCAATATTTACGCAAGAGCTATGCAATAACTAGGCAACATCTATTCAAAGCTGCTCACAACATTTAATGAATATGCATATAATTAAACCAAGATGCAAGATAGACAGATAAAAGTGAGCAGCTGTCAGTGATGTAATAACGCCTGGGTCGAGCGTACAAAAAGAAGGTACATTGGGTACACGAATAAATGCAGTAGTGGTTAAATGCGATTAAATGCAGTTATGTGAACAAATGCGGTTAAATGTGGTTAAATACAAAGTCCAAAATACGGGACGACGACAAGGTCCCGTTAAACGCAATTTAGGCGGCCGTAGCCTGTGTAGTTTAAACATATCGTCAGTAAACAAAAGGACAAGGAGCTAACGGTAAGCGATGTGGTACTAGAACGGAACAGTGCAGTGATCTTTGACATCAGAGATAGTCTTGACTGAAAATGGAGTGTCGCACATCAAGCTAGTGTGAGTTGAATAACCGGATGTAGAATGTCATGCTTCAATATCCATATAAATTGTCAATTAATTGTCGGATGATGATATATTCGTTGATGCCAACCTCGTGGCTCCATATACATTGTCAATTAAGTATCAGATGATGATGTAGTTGTTAATGCCAACCGTGTGGCTCCATCCGCCGGCATGCAACACACGTACACACAGAGACGTCAGAGTGTGTTCTGGTGCGGCGGGCCCCTCCCCGTTTTATGACGGGGCAGGAAGAAATAAAACGAGAAAATAAGAATGCAAAGTGATTAATTACTATTGACTTATCGTCAAAACCAATCAGTGCAAACAAGTCAACCCCGTATGACAATAATGCGGGTCAAACAAAATATCGAATAAAAATGAAAATTAAACGACCCGGGGTTTTTTTCAAAATGTCACACCATAAAATACAGTGATTAACATACAACAATAGTTAAGTTTGAGATGCCACGCTAACATGATATCAGTAAGAAAATCCGTCTCAGAGAATACACGCCTATTCTATAGACAGAAAAGATCAAAACAAATGACATAAAAGCAAATACTACGATCAAAACTATCTTTGCCTCTCAGAGACTGAGTACTAACTATATACAAACATGGGCCGTCGGCCCAAACAATGAAAAGTCAGAGAGAGTAATGAGCGGGCATGCGTATCGCACGACCCGTCCTAGTCCTAGTGATAGACAGTGGATTGGTGGGGGAACTATCAGCTGCATCCCCACTCGGAACTGTGACAGTGGGTGGCGGCTCTGGAGCTGTTTCGGCCTCGACGGCACACGGCGACAAACGGTCGACATGAACACGCTGTCGTTTATGCGTGGCATCGCAACGTAAAAGAGCCGTAATGGGCGTGAGAAACGATACGATCGTAAATGGTCCCACCCACTGGTTAAACAGTTTTCGGTGACGTTGGCGGACGAGTGGACGCGGCCAATAAAGCCACACCTTCTGGCCAATGTAGTACAGTACGGGCTTGATGCGAGCGTCGAAATATCGCTTTTGCGTTTGAGCGTACGTGTGAAGATGCTCGCGGGCGAGAGCATGCGCTGCACGCAGGTTATCGCGATGCTGTTCGACGAAGGGAACAGTCACGGCAGAGCGGTCATCCGGTGGTGCAGCGATAAGGCTACAGGGGAGCATGGTCTCCCGGCCTAGCATGGCCATGTTTGGCGTAATACCGGTAGCCTTATGTCGAGTCGCACGGTAGGCGGAGAGGACGGTGGGTAGCTTTGAAGGCCAACCCGTGGGGTCCCCCTCGCACACGACTCTTAACATCTGTAGGAGGGTGCGATTAGCACATTTGGTCAGACCATCGGAGCGGGGGTGGAAAGGGGTAGTGCGTGATTTACTTACCCCAGTCAGGGTACACAACTCCTTAAAGAGTGCCGATTCAAAGTTCCGCCCCTGGTCCGTATGGATCCGGAGAGGGTAGCTGAAACGGCTGAAGAAGCCGTCGTACACTGCTCGCATGCAGGTGCTAGCCTCTTGGTCGGGGAGCGCATACGCTTCTACCCATTTAGTGAAATGGTCACAGACGACAAGGATGTATTTTGAGCCATCCGCTGCAACCGGAAGACCAGACAAAATGTCCATGGTAACAAAATCCATTGGAGCCCCCGCGATGATGTTTCGCATGTGACCGTGAGGTCGCAAGGGAGCCCCCTTAGCCCGTGCACATTGTGCACACTGCCGGCACCATTGGCGCACGTCGCGGTTAAGGCCCACCCAATAATAATGGGTCTTAAGTTGAACAGTCGTTCGTACGGCGCCGAGATGGGCGGCAGAAGGGCCAGCATGTGTCAAGTTGAAGAGTCGCTTTCGCAACTGTGTAGGAACCACAAGTTGTAGCTGCTCGTCAGTCTGTCGTACAAGTACATCGTCTACAAGTCGAATCTCCGGCCTATGGGACAACATCTTACTTTCGTAAGGAAAAGCTCGTACCTCATTGGGTAAGGGGTCCGTGTTCTCAGCGAGAACAGCGTACGCGGGCCCTATGTCCGAGTCCTCTGCCTGCAAGGCAGCTACGTCACTAGAAGTCAGTTCAGGAAGAAGACGAAACGCACAAATCGATAATGGCTCTAATATCTCATCTGCCCTTTCACACTCGTCAATCCAGACACTTGGCATCTTCTTATCAAAGCACTGCTTACAGCTATGCCTGGACAGTGCATCGGCATTTGAATGTAGCCGACCAGAACGACGCTGGATTTCGAGGTCGAACTCGGCCATAGTCTCAATCCAGCGAGCCATGATGCCGGTCGGGTTCTTGTACATACGAAGCCATAGCAAGCTGTGGTGGTCTGTTCGGAGGATGACCTTTGCTCCGAGAAGATAATGGCGAAAGTGTTGAAGCGACTTCACCACAGCGAGCATCTCGCGTCTGGTTGCGCAGTAGTTTCGCTGAGTGCGGTTGAGAACTGCGAAGTAGAACGCTATTGGCTTCTCAACTCCATCAATCTTCTGACTAAGGACTGCTCCGACAGCGACGTCGGAAGCATCTGTATCCAGGATGCACGGAAGTCCAGGTATCGGATAAGCCAGAATGACGATGTCCAGGAGTGCCCTTTTCAGCTTTTCGAAAGCTGCTTGGGCCTCGTCGGTCCAGACAAGCTGTTTGGACTTTCCTTTCATGAGACTGGTGAGCGGTTCTGCGATGGTGGCAAAGTGCTTAATGAAGCGCCTGTAGTAACTTGCGAGACCAACAAATGCTCGGAGTTCTGTTAGACAGTGTGGGACAGGCCAGTTTTCGATCTTTTCTACCTTGTCTGGCTGTGGCTCAATCCCATCTGCGGACACCAAGTGTCCGAGAAACTCAATCGGGCTCTTAAAGAAGACACACTTCGACGGCTTGGCCTTAAGTCCACGTTCATGTAGTCTTGTGAACACTCTGTCAAGATGATCGATGAGTTGTCTGGTGTAGCCGCAAAGACGTTGATATCATAGAGATAGCAAATACAGATGTTGTACAGTAAGTCGTGGAAAATATTTTCCATGAGGCGGCAGAAGGTGGACGGAGCGTTGGTCAAACCGAAAGGCATTCGAGTCCACTGGAATAAGCCTCTCCTGGTACAAACCGCTGAACACTGCTTCGCTCTCTCGGTCATCCCGATCTGCCAGTAGCCAGACAGTAGATCGATGGTGGTAAAGTATTTGGCACCATGGAAGCTATCCAGCGCATCCTTGACGTGTGGAACTGGATATGCGTCCTTCTCTGTGACTGCGTTAAGTTGCCTGTAATCAATGCAGAAACGAAAGGAGCCATTCTTCTTCTTTGCCATGCACACAGGTAAACTCCACGGTGAGTACGATGGCTCGATGATGCCCGTTTCCAACATATCGTCGAGCTGCTTATCCTCCTCGTCTCTGGCGGCGAGTGGAGGCCGGCGCGGTGCTTGCTTAATCGGCTTGGCGTCGCCCGTCTCGATGTCATGCTGGATGACGTCACAGAAGCCGATGTCCATTGGACCGGTGGCGAACGCCAAGCTGTTTCGACGGAGAACTTCAGCCAGATACTGCTGATTGGCTGTCGACAGCTTTGACCGTTCGACCGTCTCGTCGAAAAGTTCTTGTAAATGCTCGGGCACCCCGTAATCTTCTTCTACAACAGAAGTATCTACAACAGTAGATAACACAGACGCACAGGCGTCAAACTTAGAACGAACAATGTCTGGCGGCTTTGGTTCATCGGGTTCCTAGTGAGTGTACAGCACAGACTGGCGAATAGACAAAGTGGATGTGGTAGACTGAGGAGCAGAGTCGATAGTGGGCAACTGTTGAACAATAGCGCCCAGTGAAGCTGCAGGGCTTTGATGTGCTGATGAAGTCGAGTCCAGCTGAGTGACGCAGGGGTTGAAAACTGGGAGTGCGTAGATTTAAAACGACACGTGGAGAAACGGCGGGGCGTCTGCTAATAGCGGACACTTGTCGGCTGACGATGCTATACGGGACACGTGGAGGTGGAACGTAGATGTTGTTGACGACAGCTGCGCCACCCAGCAACTGGGTTTCGGCGCAGACTCCCTCGCAGAAGGAGTGCCTGAACGATGTATGAGGCGTGAAGGACTGTTGTCTGACCAGCGACTGGCCATTTGCACTGAACGAAACGTGGGACGAAGTATGGGGCGTGACGCTGAGTGACGTTGGCACATGGGCCTGACTGAAAAATAGCAATGAAGGGCCTGTCGTCGATGATGGGGCTGTGAATTGAGCTGACTGACCTGAATCATTCTGTGGCGATGTAGAACTGGACTGACTGAAAGCTGGACAAGGGGACCCTGCTTCGAAGAACTCTGACTGACCCGGCGGTGACTGTAGTGTATTATGGAACTGACAAGTTGTGTATATCTCTTGCTGTAATCTCATCACGGCAGGCCACCGACTGGCGATCTGCTCGGACGTAAAATGAACATTATCTGAACACTGCGACGGCAAAACTTTGACTTCTTTCCTCTCTCTGTCTGATCCTCCTTCATCAGTGGCATCCTGAACGTCCGCCTGGATTGCTTCTTCTTCTTGTGATTGTACGTAATCTAGGTAGTCTTGCTGGTATTCTTCTCATTCTTCGTCTCCGTCGGACTCGTCAAAATCAGAATACTCTGTATCTGACAACATACAGTAAACAGAACGCGAACGAAAAGCATCGACATGGTCCTGATAACACTGGTTTATTTCGGCTACTGTAGCAATGACATCTTCTTCACTTTCCAAGTGACTGGCATCGACACAGAAACGCTGCTGTGTCCGGTCTGTATAGGCACGCCCGACGTCTGCCTGGTCGGCGTCTGTGAAGGTAGCGGACCCTGATAACTCCTGTGGTGGAGTAAGTAAATCGTCGCTAACCGTATGACGACGCTTTCGAGGTGCAAGCACCCCAAAAGTCTTAGAAGCTTCTTTAACCTGGCCCGTGTCACCAGGGGCTGAACCTGCGGGTCGTCCAGCCAGCGTCCGGAGGGTATTTGTCGATGGGATCCCACAACCCAGGGGTTGTGGTCTCGAGCGTTAAACTGGGACGAGACCACTGTGTGCGCTAAGTTGTTCTAAAGTTGCCTGTGATGAACTCATGGAGTTGCCAAAAGGACACGAGCTAGTCGGGGAGGCTATGATGTCCAGGTCCTCCAGTCTGGACGCCGTGGCGTTTGACGCCACTACGCGATGTGCGTGCTGCGGCTCGGTCATAGCCACACTGGAGTGCACGCTATTATTATGAACCGGAAACTCTGGGTTCGGACCTATTGGACCCTTTGTAGCCGATTCTGGACGGCGCGACCACATCAATCCATTTTCAACATCGATCACCAATCTAGCGCATCAAATCACACCAATCACCGGAGTGGAAGCATCGATAAAATAGAACAGATGGCGAATACGGAAACCACATAACTGAAGTTCCAAAGAAATAGGACCTCGCAACGTGACCTGATGATTGCCAAAGGTCCGCACTTCTTTAGTGACGCCTTTAGTGACGCTGGGAAGCAAAACGGGCGGATCGAAATCAGCAACAATGTCACTCGGCAATACACTAATTTGAGCCCCGCTGTCCAACATCATCGGGGTCTGTACTGAGTGAATGGTCACGGTGATGTTCGGGGCCAGTCCTTCAGCAATAGCATGAGGTAGCATGTTCAGCGTCGACGCGTCGAAAAGCCTAGAAAAATTAATTAAAAATCGCGCAGAGTAAGGCATAGCAGCAGTAGCATCGACGGCAGTACTATTAGTAGCAGTAACATTGACAGCAGCACTAGAAGTAACAGGTACAGAGGAAGAAAGATGAAGTGTCTTAGCGTCAGTCGAGCCAATGTCATCAAATTCGTCAATTAAGTCCGTCGAAGTCTGTGGTCTGTCCGGCGTCCCAGTCCAAATCAGGCCGGAAGTCGGCGGTCGATCGGACTGTAGGAATGGCCTTACTGGGACTGCGGGCGGAGGGAAGGTGACGGAGCCCGGTTGCCTGTCGGCGGACTCCGGGGACCGTTTCCCTGGGACCAGTTGCCTGGCGGCACCGACGAAAAAACGTGGCTGCTCATAGCAACGGAACTCAGCTGCTTGTTCCTCAGCATGGTTGCGGCTGTGACAGCCAAATGTGCCGCACACGTAGCATCCGCGACCTCTGCCTCGACCACGACCTGAGCGCTGCTCTACATCAAGGCCTGGACGTGGCATAGTTTCCTCGTAACGCTCAGCTGGTTGCTCGTTCTCCGCGTGGTTGCCGAAACCGCGGCCATATCCCTGTAAACCTCTGCCACGGTTGTTGTTAAACCACTGTCCTCGCGCGGCAAAACCTCGACCAGTTCCTCCTGACCAGCTGCCACGGCCCATCGGAGGGGTAGGGGTAGGCTGAGGGCTACCATACCTCGGGCCAGGATTGGTCCACTATGGTGGCGTCCCCTGAAAAACGTGATCCGGCGCCGCCCCATGCCGGTGTCGGAGGTTGGTAGCTGACATCGTTCCATCCGACCGGTGGTGTCTGGAGACGGCACGGTTGCGGGCTGGTAGAGTAGTTCTGCGGCGGCACATCGTCGAGGTCCTCGAACTGTACGCAGTGGTTGCCGGTGTTGTCGGTCTGCGTATATGCTGACGATCTGCCCCGCTGGTTGCCTGTCGACTGTGGCGGTGCAGGTGATGGAGAACGACTGGGCGGAGTCGGCGGTCGCGCTGGCTGTCGGCCACGTTCCATCTTGTCCATGCGGTTCTGAATGTCTTTGAGACAGCACATCACCGGCTCCAAATCCACCGTGGATGACGTGATGACGTTGACAGCTGGGTCACGCTCGGCGCTCGCAAACCGCACCGAAGCTTTCCTTGGCTTTGCAGTGTCCTTGATCTCCACATAACGTCGCGCCTTCTTGACTGTGGCTTCAAACCCGAGATCAGCACACTGCAAACGTAGGTACTCCTGCAACTCTGTTAAACGAAGTCCACCGACGAACTGGTCTTGAAGCTCAGTATCACGTTGCTCGAGTGTCGAACCTGGCCATCCGGCTCTATTCAGCTTCAGCAGTGCGTCCGCGAACTCATCGACTGCTTCGCCCTCTGACTGCAAACGATTTTTGAACTTTCGACGTGCGCTCTGAGCCTCGTCAGAAGGACCAAAATGACCCAGCAGTCAATCCCGCAGCGCAGTGAACGCTTTAGCAGGGTCAGACTCATCAAGACCCTTGATCTGGGTGGCAGCGCGACCATCAAGTGCTGCCTTCAGATGTTTCAGCTTATCGAGCTCTGTTTTCCATCCATTAACATCGGCGATAATGTCAAAATGTTCCATATACTCCCTGGGCGACGTAGAACCATCATAACGTTTCAACACATCCTGGCTGTACACAATAACAACTGGTGGAGTGACTGATTGAGTAGAAGTTACGTAAGAACTACCCGGCGGATTCAAACCAGAAGAAACAGCGACAGCAATACCAGTACTACTACTCGATGACGCAACAGTACTAGTAGTTATTGGAAGTGGAGTCACGACAGCTGGTGCAGTAGTAGCTGACACCGGAAGTACATTGAACGCAGCATCAGTTGCAGCGGAGGTAATTGGTGCAGCTGATGACGTCATAGTGGACGCTGGAAGTACGGCAGGCACAGTGAAAGTAGCTGCTGTAGATGTTGGTGCTGCTGTAGTAACTGTAGTCGCACCGCCAGGTTGCTTAATTGTAGCTGATGTCGTCACTGCAAACGGTAGGGTTGTCGGTGGGGCGGCAACTGGAACCGGAAGTGTCTGCCCTGACGAATGAGTTTCCACACCAGGCGGACGCGGGGCCAGGACCAAGAACTCAAGGCCGGTGGCCAGTTTACTGGACACAGAGTCAACAACAACACCATCAGTAACAGTAGTAGCAGTAGTAGTAGTTGTACTGTCTGTCAGTAATGGCAGTGAATCAGCAACAGGTAAAGCACTAGACAAAATCGGCGCAGGGTGGACCACGGATGCCGTCGGTCCACCTACCATTGGTGTCGGCAGTGCAAAACCAGGGTCCGGATATCCCACAGGCATTGCGGCACTACCCCACCCCGGGTAGGTACCTAGGGAAAACGAGATCATTAGGCCCTGCAGGGTATGCGTGATGAGCGCGCCTGATGGCGCTTGATGATCGCACACGTTGCTAGATGATGAGCTGGAAGTGTGCACCACAGGGGGTGCAGCAGCGGTAACAGTTGAAACGGCAGACGGCACAGTGTATAAAGGCATTGCTACACCACGTCTGTCAGCAATCATCGTCAAAAACTGAGAAATATTTACCACAGGTAGTGCATGATCAGTATTAACAGCAGGCATTGAATAGTGAGCAGGCAGCGCAGCTGCACAGAACGGCACGTGCGGCAGTCTAGGCTGTAAGTAGTCATAGCCAGTCGACACTAAAGTCTGGGGTGGAATGGTACCAGTTGTCAAGTCAGACGCTGTGAGTGGCGGCGCACGGTCAAATACGGTAGCATTATCAATGCAAAAATTGCTTGTCAACTGCTGCTGCGCCGCAGGTAAAACATGTACGCGGTCGGTTGGTGGTGGCAGCGCAACGACTGTCATATTAGACGCAACAGCCCGTGGCGCACGGTCATATGTCAAAACATTCAAACTATTAACGTCACCAAGTCCAGCGATCAGCTGCTGCTGTGTAGTCTCCAATCCAAATGCCTCAGGTAAAGCGTGATCACTATCAGTCTGCTGCGCCGGTGGTGGACGTATGTGGTCAGTAGCAGCAGCTGAGCTCATCCCCAGGTAAGGCGCGGTCGGCGGTGGGTATAGGTAGTTGCAGTCTGACGTCATCGCAACAGGTACAGCACGCTCACGGTCTATCGGTGGTGGGCACACATAAGCTTTCATCAAAACATTAGCCACATCTGAATTATTTTCTGTCAACTGTCGATTTAAAATATTATTATCAACACTGTCAGTCAACGATCGATCAATAGTCCCAGTAACCAGTGCAGTACGGCCACTGTCAGTCTGTTGCCATGGCAGCAGTGGGCGCGTGTGACTGCCAGATGACATTAACATTAACCTCATTTCAGTAGGCGCAGTCACCGGTGGGTACACATGGTTATCTGACGTCAAGCTGTCAGGCGCCGGTAGTGTAGCGCGCTGCAGGCGCGGGCGCCGGTAGAGAGATACTGTCCGCAGTCACCAGTATGTGACTGCCTGCCAGTATCATCTCTGCAGCACGCTCGCGGGCGAGTGTACTAGAAGTGCCCGAGGTCATACCGTCTGTATGCACGTCAAGCTGCGCCATCGCCGGCAATGATGATAACTGCACAACTGTCTGTCTTCTCTCAGCGGCAATATCTTTCTTTAATTGCACAAGCTCCATTTGCAAGCGAGTCTTTTCTGCAATTTCCTGCTCCCGACGTAACATCTCCGCGTCCCGGCGTGCGAACTCCGCGTCCATGCGAACTTGCATTTGCTGTTCACGTCTGTCGGCATCGGCGCGTTGAGCTGCGGCATGAGCGGCAGCATCAGTGCGTTGAGCCGCAGCATCATCAGCGACTTTGTCAAACATC
>Ga0209367_1013932_pt1 | contig 10273 bp, 5 predicted proteins | sample WorMetLIZISLAND2_FD_187412 | JGI IMG/M metagenome (GOLD analysis project Ga0209367, IMG submission 187412) | Marine gutless worms symbiont microbial communities from Max Planck institute for Marine Microbiology, Germany - Olavius geniculatus... ...
GTATGGTAAAATATATATTTGTGTTAAATGGGGCAATTGTAAATCGAAGCTTGTACAACTTGTTACCGGAGTTAGACAAGGTGTTCTCTCCCCTGTACTTTTTACTGTCTATGTGAATGATTATTTGTAAGTTAGAGGTCTCTGGTTATGGATGTCGCATTGCAAGAAAACATGTTGGAATTTTGATGTATGCTGATGATCTATTGTTGATTTCTGCTTCAAATTGTGATTTGAGAAAAATGATTGAAATATGTGAAAGTGAAATGGCCTGGTTGGATAGGTGTTTTAATATTAATAAGTCATGTCTGCTTAGGTGTGGTCCTAGATACAAGAAGCCATGTGTTCCTATTTTATTAAATGGCAATTTACTTCATGAATGGTCGACAGTCAAATACTTGGGTGTTACTTTTGAGACTGGCTTGAAACTCAAAGTCTCACTTGCAGCCAAGAGAATGAAGTTTTTTAGAGCTTTCAATTATATATATATATATGCTTGCGTTGGGTCCACTGCCTCTCCGATGTTATTGTGTCATTTACTTCATACTTATTGTTTGCCGATTTTATTATATGGTCTTGAAGCTGTTACCATTTCTAATGCTAACAGACAAACCCTGTATGTTACTTGGAAAACTGCTTTGTATAAAATCTTTAAATTGAACGATGAGGTTAATTTGTTGTATGTGCAATATTGTCTTGGTATTCTGCCTATATCCTATGTATTTGATTTACGCAGATTATGTTTACTGTTTAAACAAAGTACTCGTATTATTTCTGCTCACAACATTTTTACGATGTGTTTGGCTTTTTTGAGTTTAACGAATTATGTTCAGTTTATTCTGTAGGTAAACTCTCTTATGGACATTTTAAAGCTTGTGTTTGGTATGCTTTTTATGTTTGTATAACTTAGGTTTATTGTTTGTTTTACTTTCTGTCTGTCTCTGTTTCATTCTACACTGCTTTTGTGTGAATAAAGATTATCAATTGGCGGCCCGGTTACAACTGTGCAAGAGTAAAATTAAAGTCAACCCCCTCCCGTTTTCTTCCCTCCTTGCTTCTCTCCTTTTCCCTCCCCCTTTTCCCGGCTTCATTTTTATACGCAACAGCAGAACGCTTCTCGCGTCTTAGCTATAGCACGTGCGTTTGTCCGTCTTCACAGTGCTGTATTGTATCAAAATGGTGCAAGCTAAGATTACGAAACCTTTACTATAATCTTTCCCAAAAATTGTTTTTTTTGACAAAATTGCATGCTGCTGGGTGAGGGGTTTTTTTCTTGAACGAGGGCGTGAAAGAGAGGGTACCCTTTAAAACATTATTATTTCACTGCTATTGGCTCGCCCAGCGTGAAAACGGTTTCGGATAGGCACAGACATGCTGCTTATTATTATAAGCACTGGTGACCAGTTTTAACGACTATCAACATCGATGACCTTGAACGACTTGAATCTCAAAATAAGGGGTTTCAGTGGATTTCTTGATTTCTCGCTGCGACCCACATTTTAAGAGTGAATTAGGCCTAAGCCGAAATGGCTGGTGATAGACCAAGAAACCTGAGTACGAAATTTATAGTATCAAATGTAGATTTTAACACTCTAAGTCCTCAACCTCTAGCTTCAAAAGAATTCTGTGCACGAGGATGGCAAAAAATAAAAAATGGTTATTTTTTCGATATTGGCTCGTCTAGCGTAAAAACAGTTGCAGATAGGCACAGACCTGCTGCTTATCATTACAAGCACTGGTGACGAGTTTTTTTAGTGGTATTAACATCGATGACCTTGAGTAACCTTTAACTTTCAAAATAGGGGGTTTTAGTGTTTTTTGCGATTTTCGGCTGTGATGCACACTTCAAGGGTAAATTCTAACGAAATGGCTGGAGATAGACCAAGACAATCTGCGAACAGGAGCTGCTAAGGCTTTCTCGCGTCTCATGAGGTTTGCTCAAATTACTTGTTAATTTTTACTAGCTTTTTTACTGCGATAATGGAGCTCTGTAATCCAGTTTTCTTAAAATTGTAAAAAAACTAACTTGTCTTCTGCAAAACACTAACAACTTTATCAAGTTTCACGTTCTGCGTTTGCAACATTTTACTTGCTAAATTTATTTGCATCAAGAAATCGTACCATATAACCAGAGTCACAAGAAACTGGAAGCTTCTCCTTCGCCAAAGCACGTGCTTCCGTGACGCACTTAGCAGTTAGCATCCTTTAACATTCACGTTTGCTGTTACTTGAATGAGAGCATCTTAGACTTCGCCAATCTGGTCGAGAACAGCTTTTTCAAGTTTTTGCTGTTTACACGAGCTTCCCATTTAGTTTCACACAAAAGTTTCAGCATCAAAGTCTTGACGTGATATTTAAAGGTAAACCATTTTTGTGTTGACGCAGAGAGTGGAAAATACGATAACATTTTATTCGTACACGAAACAAACTAAATTTAAATCAATATTATTAATATCTGTGTTTGCACCATAAACACATAGTTGTTGAAATTTTAAACGTAATTTATGCCAAAAAAATTTGGCGTCCCAAAATGGCGCCTCCCCCTAAAATCGGCGACCCTGTGTGGCCGCACCGTTCGAACGTGCCTAAGGCCGGCCCAAGAATGGAAGACACCATGGGACAGGTTGGCGGCAAGTCTAATGTTAGAGGACTCGGACGAGATGTATGACGTAGGTTAAGTGACTGATATGGAACACGGAGAGTAAGCCTATGACGAAAAGGTTATTAAAGGTAGGCTAAAAGTAAATGTGAAGGTCCGGTACTTGCTATAGCGCTTCTTACACAAGTCATCGTGAGCAGAAGCGCTTTACAATCTCGGAAGTCACTGGCACCGTCAAAAAGAAAAACCTAGCAAGTGCTATTTCATTGTTTTCCGGCAATTAACAAATTTGACTGCAGTTTGAAGTAATCTATTGATGTCATTTGCTTCAGAACCATCAAAACAATGCACAACTAGTTTGGTAAGCAATTATTTTACACATACAAAAAGCGTTGCACATTGCATGTAGGCCTACATACTATGTTTTACTGTTTCCTGAAAGAGTTGCTAGGTTTATCCAAAAATATCCTACCATATGCTGGACTTACAAGGTAGTTCCAACGCTATTCTGAAGTAAATTGACACTGCACCACAACACACTAATGCGCAGATAATAGTCCCAAACCTATTAACTACAATGTCGCATAGAATTCAACTTTCATGATATTGGCACTTGCTAGGTTTGCCCTGTGTACGGCATCGGCATGAGCTAATGATATGCCGCAGTCTACTATGCAACCATTCATTGCCTGCATCAGCGAACAATTGCACCTGCGGTGTATAGCTGGCAGACATACCACCGCCCCAATCAGCCACACTAGGCCCAGTAACCCGTCCCGCTGAAGGTAGGAGCCTAAGATGACCTGAGCACACGGTTAGCAACTTGCTCAAGGTTGCTCGCAAATGACCCGCGTCCCGCGGTGAGAATCGAACCATAACGTGAAAGTTACAGGTCGAAACCTACTAATAGATCGTGTGCACCTACACAGACACGTACAGTAGGCGTGAACAAGTTGCCCACAGTTGGGAGCGAACTGGCCGGGAGTTGAACCAGCATTCTCTCTGTCACGAGTCCAACGCCATAACCACTGAGCCACGCAGCCCCGTGTAATGAAATACACCTTTGCGATTGTAACAATACAGTGCCGTTACAAACACAATTACACAACGTCACGAAATTACATTAACAGTAACTACCGCTGGGAAGTGTCTACAAGAAAGCCGTAATGTCGCAACTCGAAAGGCAACCACGCGCTATGCCGCAACCAGCTTGATGCGATAATGTGAAAATGCGTAGCAGCATTTTTGATTTAGGCCCTATGGCCAGAAACTTCATCCCGCAAATCTACAATCAAAATCAGGCTTAAGTTAGTACCTTCGTACCTATTCTTATGCTCCTTTTTCTTCATTATTAGCGGAAAGCGAATACTTGCGGCAAATTATTTGTTTAGTAAAAAAACGTAAAGTCCTTCCCGAGCCTTACGGCCCATAGGGCGGCGCTGATCTCCGTTTTCTAAGGCCCTCAACCAAACACCGGTTTTTACACTGCGAGACTACGGATACGGGGCCAGTGTATCGCGCGGTGTGCCTGTTTACGTCACAGGGGTGAAGCCGGTACCAAATTATACTGCTTGGTGACAGAGGCACATTGTGTGTAAACAACTTGCCTAAGGTCGTTACCCGGCAGTGGCCTGGTGCGGAGTCGAACCTGCGCCTCTGAGTTACCTCAGGATTACAAGTCCGACACGTTACCGTTAGACTACCGAGCCACATTTGTTTAGTAGTCGATGACAAAGTTAGACCTATTTTGTTCCGTTTTCGATATAGGTCTATTGATGGTTTTTGCTAAAAACAGCCATGTACCCACCCCATATTCCGGCCGGAATGTGGGGCTGTTCCGGTAGTCGTTTCGAGTAAGTTGCATTTACTCATGCCGGTGTAATATATTTTTCTACTCAGTTTGAGTACATTTCGAATATGCCTACTTAGTAGGCCTACTCATATGGTCATATCTTTTCACCGCCCTGTCGCCGATTTTGGTCACCGATCAGTGAAGACGCGAGCTAGCGTGCAATGAAGTTTCAAAGTAGCCCAATCTACAGTGCATATGGCAACCATAAACTAATGTTAAGACGGACAGTTCACTTCTACTCTGCATTGAGGGTTTGTGCAACATCCGAGTAGATCGACTGCCTTGATCTGTGTCTGTGCCTTCCTAGCAGTTCGGTGCGAACTGTTAAAAAAAATAGACAGTCGTTAGTTGACTGATGTGTTTGTCGTTTTGCGCGGAGTAAGACGTTGCAATGTGACATTAGACAGCGCAGTCGTCGAGCGCAGTATATCGACGAAGACGTTACCACGACGAAGCAACTGGCGACATCTGAGTGAGCGCCTGACATTCTGTCAACGACGCTTTCGCTCTATCAATGCGTCATCGAGCGAACTCGCCTCAAAGGTCGCATCTTGGTCTTTATAAGCGCGAGTGCGGCGTGAGTTGAGTCGTCCACACTTTCTGGACGGCACCAGCGCATCGCAGCACCGCGGCAGCACAGTCAGACGCAGCTAGGATGATGCAGGGCGCATTCGCTTGCTTGCTGGCACTTGCCACTTCCACTCTCGGTGAATACGATACACCGCCGGTAGAACAGTACCCACAAGACTCGAGCACTCCCTCCTATTTTCAACCACCGTCCGGACGCCTTTATGACCCAATACCAGGAGGCTACGATCCACTACCAGATGATGTTTACGGGCCAGAAGTTGATAGCTACGGACCATTGGGGGGTGATTATGGACCACCAGGAGGTGGTTATGGACCAGGTGGCGATTATGGGCCTGTCGACGATTATGCTGGGTATACAGCTCCCCCTGTGATTTACCCTTCCGGCATCTCGCCAGATTGTCCGTTTGCACCCCTGTGGCTAGTTGTCTGGGAAAGGGTCCATATAAACAAGCACAAACTGAAGGTGGTGAAGGACTACAGAGACGATGTCACGATGCAGACGAACAAGGTGTCGCAGAAGGTTTTTGCGTGGTGCAGAAGTAAGACCGAAAATTACTTTGCGTCTATCGTACTCAATAATTGCAATTAATAGAATAGGCCTGTTTGAATATTCCGTTATTGGTAACTATTATCGAAAGACGAAGACAGAAATTTATACGTAGACTTCTTGCGTTAGTTGAGTGTGCGGCTTGTGCTTTTTTGGAATTTCTTTGTTTGCGAGTCTGTTTTTGTGCGTTTATTGTACTCTTTCTGCTGCATTTGTAAGAAATGAAGCAACTTCCATATTTGAACTAAATTATTTTATTATGTAGCTTAGTCCAAGTTTTGCTTTTATCAGTTCTCCAATAGACATTAACCGCATGAGAGGTTAATTTAACAATATACGTTATATTAAGTGCCTCAGATTCGGCCACTGGCTGACATTGTGCACTTCAAATATGCACGTACTTACTTAAAATGTAAAATGTAAATTTATAAAGTAAGTACTTTATAAATTTACATTTTACTTGCTTACTTACTTACTTACTTACTTACTTACTTATTCTAACTGCCAGTTGTTCGAGTAACAGTTTCATGCAGATTATCCTTAAAAATCAGCCGACTATTTCAGCGTTGTCGTGTGGTGGACATACACTCCAAATTTCCAACAAAGGAGATTATGTGTGGTCAAAATTTTACTTTTTTCTAATTGTTGTGAAATTGAGGGTTTCAGCATCCATATTCTGCAATTTTTTAACACAAAAACGCAATTTTGTGTAATTTTTTGGTAATTTTCGACAGCCAAACATTTAAGAAGCAGGGGCTTGCTCCAGCTGCCATGACGCCACCGAACTGTGTTCTTCTAATACCGACGCGTTTCAGACGTCGTAAACATTCACCAGTAGGCTACTACGGGGATTGTTATCCCGCTGACCGATAAGTGAACCAACCAGACATTGGGAGGAGAAAAACATTACTGCCAATGCGAAGTCGGCCGTGAACTGTGTAAGTTAATTTCAGTGCATAGCCCTCAATAATATTTAGCACTAAAACGCAATTATTACGTGGAATGAAGGAATTCGTGTATATTATAAAATATCAATTGTCATTATATTTGTGATTAATTGATTAACTATACACGCCATTGTAAGCAAAAGCATGTGTTGTGTGAACGTGTTGACAGCTGGTTACGGCAAGCGTGGCCCTGCGGGTAAACCTGGACTTCAAGGAATACCGGGAAAACCAGGAGATTGCGGACCACCCGGCATGCCTGGAATCATGGGCCTACAAGGTAAATTATCAATGCTTGTTGAGCTAGAGTATATTTAAGCAGTTAGTTTTCTGAGTCACACGAAACTTGGTTTTCATCCAACGCAAATTACGCAATGTAGGTCTACGCAACGCAACGAACGCTGCAGGTGACGCAACGATCGATTTTATCGTTGGCGTTTTTAGCATTGCGTTAGCGATTCGTTGCGTTTGCTGCGTACCGTACTTATAGTGTCCTGATTGCCTTCTCTGCTCGTTTGTTACGTACTTTCTTGCGTTTTCTGCGTACTGTACGTTGCGTGCGTTGCGTTGGATGGAAACTCCGTTTAAGTCATAACAAACACTGTTGTGAAACTGTAGGCTTACATGCATGTACAGTATAATGAGGTACACGCTGTATACAATTCCGCTATTATTTAGAACTGTCGAATTAACGCCTTAGCGCAATACAGAATTAACGCGCGTTAAGAAATAACGCGAATAGGCCTACGTTGATTCACTAAATTATAAATGAAGAGTTAAAATATTCCATTACACTGTGGTTATTTGACTATCGAATAATAATTATTCAAGTAATTCAACAATGTTTTGTTGCTATTTCATAACTACTGTTACGGTCCCGTGGTCCTTAAGTTCGACGGTCGTCATTCCAGTCACCCTTTCCACGTAGTCTACCTACAGCATTAGCAGTAGCCTATTATGGCGCGTTAACATAACGCAGGCGTGAAAATTAACGTATCGACGGCATTATTATTATTATTATTATGCAAAAAACTTACCACTTTACAACTGTGTGTAAAGACGATGTGATGATATCAGTCCTTACACACAGGTTTAAACTGGTAAGTTTTTCACATATATATATTTGCTGTTCTATTGTTAAAAGTCGGGGAATAAGCCTAACGCATGTAAAAAGCGATATAGCAGGATCCGTATCTTTACCATTTACCTTTTTAAGGCAGAGCAGTACACCTCCGGTCGGATACAGAACTGCTGCTTCTACTGCTGCTGCTCCTACTACGCTGCTGCTAGTTATAGCTGAAAATCAGGGTTGGCCGTGGTAGACTTAGACTGACGTCATCTAATTGTCTTAAATTTCGTTGCCATGGCAACGAGGGTCCGTCGGGTGAAAATGCGATTGGCGGCATTCGATGGCCTATCCCCGAAAACCACTTTATAGGTGCAAAAATCTCGTCACAATCGTCATAATAGGCGCAAAAAAGTCTTGCAAAAAATCTCTTATGCAAGCCGCGTTATAGCCAATTTTGTCCCAACTTTCGTTGCCATGGCATCGGAAGTCGGTCGGGGGAAAATGCGATTGGCGGCATTCGATGGCCCATCTTCGTAAACTGTTTCCTATAGGCGCAAAAATCTCGCCGAAATCTCTTACACAAGCCGAGCTATAGACAATTCTGTCCCAAATTTTGTTGCCATAGCAACGATGGTCGGTCGGGGGAAAATGAGATTAGCAGCATTCGGTGGCCCATCCGCGAAAACACTCCTATAAACGCAAAAATCTTGAGAAAATCTCTTACGCAAGCCGAGTTATAGCCAAGTTTGTCCCAAATCTCATTTCTATGGCAACGGGGCTCAATCGGGCTTAAATATAAATGTCACAATTAATTATGCCGACCTCGAAAACCATACCATAGAACTAAAAATTACGATTCTATCTTGCACACAACAGAAGTTATGACAGTTTAAATTTAAAAAAAAATTTCCCATAAGCGCCATTGTAATTTTTTTGGAATTTTTCGCACAAGTAAGTCAAAAATTAAATTTTTATTTTGTAACATTAAAAAAACACTTCCTTGCGCAGAACCGCGTCATTTGACATATTAAGCGTAAAAATCGGTCTAACGGACTCGCCTGTAGGCGAGTTCAAGGACCAAAAAAGTGTAGTAAATTTCGAACAGAAGGGGTGTAGGCCTATATTTTACCTATATGGGGAGCAAAAACCGGTTAAAACCCCTCGGCGGATTGAGCCCAATTTTTTGGTGGTAGGCGTCCACGACGTAATCACGCCATTTAAAGTTGGTGACGATCGGTTTAGGGGTTTTTGGTTGGCTAAGGGTCAAAGTTTGCCTTTTTCCATAGACTATCGTGTGAGGTGTGATTAAGTATGTTGGCTTGTAAGATGCTCTGACGATAACACTTAAACTATGTTGTCGTTAACAAAGCATGGGTTTTGACTCATTTAGCCACTTACTCTGCTTAGAAAACAAGAAATTTGAGCTAATGCTCACGAGAGGCGCAAAAGTCTATAGCAGTTATTGTTTGCAAACTGTCAGTCTATCTCCAGCCATTTCGTCGCAGTTCATTCTTGGAGTGTTCGCTGCAGCCGAAGATCGCAAAAATCAATAAAAATTTCTTATTTTGCAAGTTTAGGGTCATTCAAAGTCATCGATGTTGATACGACTGAAAAGCTCGCCACTAGTGCTTGTTGTGATAGGCAGCATGCCCATGCCTATCTGCAACCGTTTTCACGAAATACTGGCCAACAACGGTAAAATAATGACATTTACGATGGTACCGCTCTTTGATGCCCTTGTTCGCAGGTTTTCTTAAACTTAGAAAATCGATAGTTGGGCCGTCGAAATCTTTGTTTAATGTTGAAAATTTCATACGCAGCTTTTCCATGTCTATCTCAATTGATTTTGGCGCAATTCGCTCTTAAAATGTGTCTCGCTGCCCGAAATCGCCAAAAAATACATAAATTCCCTATTTTAGCGTTCAAGGTCATTCAAGGTCATTACATTTGGTGGCAATCGAAAACCAGTGTACGATTTTTTGTTAGTGATTAATAGTAAACTAAGCCCTATCTCGCACAGTTATTGAGATACAGCTATTTATTGACTAAAAATCGCAAATTTCTCCCACCCCTTTCTCATTTAGCGCCTTCGTTCTGGGTAACCGCTTTCGAATTTATGAAAAAACTTTACGGTTTTTAAAACGAGAGCGTTTCAGATAGCCGATGGTAAAGATTTGGTGATCCTAGCTTGCACCGTTTTTGACTGATCCACCCGTGTGACGGACGGACGGACAGACGGACAGAATTGCGATGGCTAAGACGCGCTGAAAGCAGTTACTTTGTAGCTGCTTTCGCGCCTAATGATTATTTCTTGTCAAATGTCAAATGCTTGGCATTTCATTTACTTTTTGATGCGTTCCTACACTTCTTAGTGACATGACTTTAGTCGAAAATGTAACAATTGAAATTTTCTTACTCGTTAAATTTGCATCAATTAATCGCGTGACTAGTGATATTTGCGGTTGCTGTTGTTTTAGTACAGTCATAGCAGTTGTCGTTGTTGTACGTTTAGTTACTGATGTAGTCATCATGAAACTTGTTGCAGTAGCCAGTTTATCACAGGCTGAACGGTAGTTCAAGCCCTGTGTTAACGGCGACTTCTCTTTCTTATGGGAAAGCCAAAAATTCGACCCCCCCCACAGAATCAAAACCCCTGATCTGATTGAGATAAAAT
>Ga0209367_1013933_pt1 | contig 10273 bp, 4 predicted proteins | sample WorMetLIZISLAND2_FD_187412 | JGI IMG/M metagenome (GOLD analysis project Ga0209367, IMG submission 187412) | Marine gutless worms symbiont microbial communities from Max Planck institute for Marine Microbiology, Germany - Olavius geniculatus... ...
GAATAAACACCGATATTAGCAGTAGTGTTTGTTTTGCTAGGTAATGTGGTCACACAATAAAGGTGCGGTGGGCAAAAGAACTTTACGTTTACGCGCCATAAATTTCTGCTTGTAACAGTGAAAGAATGGTTAAAATCGGTGCTGAATTACCGAAGTTATCCCAAAAATAAAACTGGGGGTCCGTTTTTTTGGACTACCCTGTATGGCGTTGCATAAGTAAACCCCTCTGTAGTCTGTGCATTTGCGTAACTTCAACAAAATACATTTGATTCTTACAAAATTCTACGTCAACAATGCTCCTTTTATTGACAGCCAAAGTGCCAAACTGCAGTTAAATCTGCCCACGAAAACAATAGTTACAGCGGCTTTTTGAGGTCACCGCAAAACGTGAAGTGTCCGATATTAAGCAACCACATGGACATGTGGGCCTAAATATCAAACTGTACGCGATAAACTTTTCAGCACCATACTTTTTCTCTTGTCTCAACAATTTAATTAAAACAAGAAACGCGATCGTCTATAAAAATACCAATTGTTATTTTTTACGTTATTCTTTACGTTGACTGCGTCAACAAACGTCACTTCCGATCGAGCGACTGCAATATGCAACGCCCTATTGGTAACAGAGATATTTTGTTATGAATATTCAACAATTAATAACTTTGCTAATACACTGTAAATAATATTTTTCAAGGAAAGTTGGTGTTCGCTTCAGCAATTTATCGAAGAAGTGTGCAGAATTTTATTAAGATTTGTTTAAATTTACATTTTTATTGTACAATGTCCAAATATTGATCAATTAACAAAATTCTATCACTGGCACATTCTGTGAAAAAATGTAATAACGTGATTACTAAATATTTTACCACGCTTTAACTCCATCGTTTTTGGCCCACCTTGTACAGTTTTTGGACTACATTTGTGTCGCTGACAGTATGGGTTCACATTCTTTCAAATTCTCGTTTTCAGAATGTTTAAAATTATAAATTGCGGTTGCATGGCACACTAACTGTACTGTATATCAGCAGTAATGTTAAAAAGTAACCGTTAATCAAACTAAGTCGTATGTAATGTGTATAACTACCATACTCGTTGTAGGCCTATTAAACGAGTCTGATGTCGATAACATTCAAGATTTTGTGTTTGTGTTATAACTGTCAAATTGAAGCATAATGGTGCGCCAAGGGACTCGACATATGTGCCGTAAACCGCAGGTTGTGGAGTGCAATTTCTCACTGATAGACATAGTAACATTTGGAACTTGTGGCTCGAGTCGGCTAGCGAGCCGGAAAAAACTTACGAAGCGGGGAGAAATGAAAGGCTTACCTCCACACGTATACGGAGGAGAGGCAGTCTGTGGTGCATAGACACTGCTGCAATCATCGCAGAGAGAACCTTCTCTGCAAGTGGCGCATCCTGCAGCGCATGCTGAAATAAACACATAACACTCTAATAACCATCATAATCAGTTACATCATTATGTCTTCGTTCCGTAACAACAAAGTACGTAGCCACTGTTCATTTCCTGTCACGCTGCATATTTTAAGTTTAAAGGCTGAGTTGACCTGAGCACGTAGTTGGTTGGAAACTTGCTTCAGGTTGCTTGCAAATGACCTGACTATACACCGTGTTCAAAGAAAAAACACATTCTTGCGTTTTCTTTTATATCTCCGTGGAAAATGTTTAGATTTCCACAAAATTCTCAAGGAATATTCAAAAGAAAACTAGTATTCCTCCATTATAAAAGTTAACTATTTTTGCTTCCGGTGACGTCATGCTGACGTGATATTTTTGTGTTTGTAAATTATGGGTTTTACCGTTAAAGAAAGACATTAAATATTTTGCTGAAATGATAAAACACATCAGTTGATCACTGTGGTGACTGAACCCAAAAAGTATGCTAATCCGTCACGCAATTTTTCACTGTGAATTGTTTCCGTGGTTTATGTTCTTGACTGAGTGCAAGATCCACAACTTTGTTAATGTATTAACAAGCGTACGCACACTGCGTAACTGTATGAATGATCACTTGCTCGCTATCAGTCGACGGCTTATATTACCGGACATGTCATTTTTTATTTAAAAGCTTAATTTTATCAATATTTAATTCTTTGTTTAGTGTCTACAAACACTTTGCACAAATTTGTGGCTCCATAACTCTTGCTGACTCACAAACATTTATCAATGTTTGTCTTCAACGGTAAAACACAATTTACAAACACGAAAATATGACGTCAGCATGACGTCATTAAAAGGAAAAACTGGCTAACTTTTGCACTGATGGAATAAAAGTTTTTTCCTAAACATTTTCCTAAAAATTTTGTAGAAATCTAAACATTTTCTATGAAGATGTAAAAAAACGTAAAGGTGTGTTTTTTTCTAAAAACAGTGTACATGTATACATTACGTGTATTCATAGCTCTATAAGTACATGTAAACTGGGGTTCCTGCTTCTGTACTCTGGCCCGTACATATATACAACTTTATTCGTCAGAACACTGACAGCACAAAAGAAAATACAAGATAATAGAAAAAATAAACAACTTAACTAAAAACAAACTAATAACTGGCATTGTTCTCAATAGCCAACAGTTCTTTCATTGCCACATCCTTAAACACGTTACACAACACAACATATGACGGGCCAAAGTACAAAAGCAGGAACCCCAGTCTACATCTACTTCTATAGTCATTAATAATCATCCTATTTGGTCGTTTTAATTAAATTTTTTAAGCTTTTATTTGTCAACCTCTGTTTTTTAACGTTTGCTTGTTGTGTTTAAGCTAAACCTTTAACGTCCACTGTATATTTCTGATCACTTCTTGTGCTGATGGAGTTACAATTAAAGAATGCATTAAACGATACCGTAAAAAGAAATGGCGTTGCTGCTCGATGTTCGATACGTTTTACGTTTTAACGTCTTTCTATCAACCTAAACGTTTGTAGACTACACCTAATATAGTAAGCTGTTTCGAGATGCCACTGACCATTGCACGTTCCGTCGACCGCAGCGTACCAGCCACTTTCACAAGTTGTGCAGGTTGTGCTCGCCGTGGTAGCGTCCCAGGTACAGGTCGTGCAGTGCGAAGAGCAGGCTGCCGGCAACAAAACCATTTTGAACGATTAGTAGTATTTTGGTAGAATATCGCAAATAAAACTTGTAAACGCTTGTTGCGTGTACCTGTATATCATAGTCTACTACATTTTCATTTTTGTGCCTTTGTAAATATTCATAATTAATTTCAATAAAAAACAAAGAACTGCTTTGCTTGTATTATACAGATTTTTATACTCCAAAGTATAAAAATATGTATAATACTTTAACCCACATGCGATTAATAAAGCTTCACATAGGCGTGTATAGCACTTGAATGACGCTACAACGTAACATCACCGTTGTCAGAAGTTCTTTCTGTCAAATCGGTTGAGTTCTGTGTCTCGTCTTAACTGCGATCAGTAGCTTAAGATTACAAAATGACCTGTGTTGTGCCGAGTAAAACGTTGAAGTAACGCCTTCAGTCTGAATACGGCTTGTTGGCGACAAAGCAACGAAAAAACAGACAGTCATAAGCTAAATGTCTGCTAGAGCTGAGTGTAGACAGAAAGATGGCTGATCTTACGGACGCAAGTTGCTCCAGTTGACACGTAGCCAGACTTGGACTTGCAAAGAACGTTACTATACGAGTCCAATTCGCAGGAAAAGTCAGCAAGACAGTCACATCCGGGAGGACACGCTACAACAATCCCATAACATCCATGCAGTAAACTTGCAGCTAACGAAGTCGACGCCTGCGTGTGTGGTAAAAAATAAAACGAAGCTAAGGCGAAATCATATGTGGTAAATCAAAAACATGTAACTTAAAACTACGCTGTTTACATGCGCGACAAAGTTGGCGAGATAATAACCGTAACTGCTTTTGGTTTGATGTTTAGATTTCTCGTCGCACTCGCACACGGCGCTGTATCACACATAGCGCGCATATCTGCAACAAACCTGAAAAAAATTGCATGCAATTTCGGTTTGGTTTATGCTTTGTTTTTAACGATGTTAACACCAAAAATGTTACTACTCTGCTAAATTTTAATAATTAATCTGAACGAACATAGTAAAAAGCAAAAAAATTGAAGTTATAGAGAATTAAAGCTTACCAGTAGCCCAATAGCAGCCTATACAGCGTGTTTAAAAACTGTGCAATTTTCATTTTTTGAATAACTCTGTGAAACATTCTCCGATTTTGATAATTTTTGGCCTAAAAAATCAGGAAACAATTTGACGTAAATGACTGTAGTTTCGACCACCTCACTTTAATACTGTCGATACACTACTTTGTGAAATTCAAAAATCATAGTTTGGCCGTTTACAACATATTGAGTAACGCATACGTCGGTTCAGAAATGATTAACTAAATAGCAACAAACACGAATAACAGTTATTGTCCCTCAAAAAGTCACACATTTTCATCTTTATTACATCATGTGTTCAAAAATGTTCTTCTCCAGCACAAACGCAAGCGGTGGACGTTGACGCCACTCGCCAACAGCGCTTTCATTAACCACTGGCCCAGAGCAGTTCACTTGCTGTTGATGTGTTATTTCAATTCATCGATGTACGATTTTAAAAATGAATACGATTAGTGTTAAATAAATTACAAATTTTCAATAATTTTGTGGTCGCAGTGATTTTCTGAGCCGATGCATGTGGCACGTGCTATCCAGTATAAATTCATTGTTGTAAACAGCTAAACTGTGACTTTTGCACTTCACAAAGTAGTGTAGCGACAGTATTAAAGTGATGTGGTCAAAACTATAGCTATAGATTTAAAGTTGTTTCCTGATTTAGCTCGCCAAAAATTATCAAAATTGATTAATTTTTCACTGAGTTATTTAAAAAATTAAAAATAAAACGGTTTTTTGAAACACGGTGTAGTTTCCGTATTTGCGCTCAGCATCAGACAATGTGAAAGCGTTGAAAACTGTTTACTTGCAAAGCGGTTAGTACGTGTGTGTAAAACTGACCGACACACTGTCCGTCGACGGCGTAGAACCAGCCGGCAGAACATCCAGTCGATGTGCACGTGAGGACATTGTTAGCATCCAGTGCGCACGTGTCACAGCCAGTCGGACAACCTGTAACATAAATTACGATGTTTTCACTTGTTACCGTTGCGATTGGATAACTTTTAATTACTGTCGCTTTGATTTCTTTTTTTTATTTTTATTTACTGCATTTACATTTTTGCCACGACTGCGCAGTGGAATTCATATTTTCTCTTAGACCGGCATCGAATCACTGCAGCTCAACAACCGTTTTAATTGTCTAAAGCTTTTTTTATAAAACTCATGGAAATTAACGTTTTAGAAACAAACCTTTAGAAATAAAATTAGAATAAAAGGTGCTGCATGAAATCTAACAAAAACGGCACTCGTGCCTATCGCCAGGACAGTGCATACGGAGTTTCAGCGGAGATCAGATAGACGTGAATAAAATTGCGTTGTATCAAATACGCTTTTTGTTGCATGATAAAGTCCAAATTCCATTACGCCAACTTTTGTGATTTGTGTTCGCAACTTTTACCAAAACTCTATGATTTCATGATATGTCACCGTTTGTATCCGCGACTTTCATAATTTGTGTTCACGACTTTTCCCACAGGAAAGTTTTGGTGAAAGTCGGCGTAATGGAATTTGTGCTTAACTAGCCAAACATAACCTATGTATTAAAACACAAATTAAGAATTTCGTTAACTAGTGATTATTAAAATTAAAATTGTGTGGAAACAGAGCTGTCTCTAGATAAACTCAGATTGCTTCCATTTTCAGTTCATTTTCGAAGCAGAAAATGCAAAGCGCAGTATCAAAGATGAGAAAAAAGCAATGTCGGTACTACGCAAGTCTAAATATGGTGGAGCAGCAGGACACACTGTGCTTAACAGTACTGTTGTCCAGCGGTTTTGACTTAACAACGAAGCTATTGAAATGTTTACTGACGTTTAGTAAACAAATATGCTGATTTTTTGTTTGTTCTGTTTTTGTATTTGTATTTTGTGTATCGTTATCACTGTTTAGTTGCTCGCTGTTACCCCATGACAAAATAGATTTTTTCCTTAATTGTAAACTTGTATAATACGGCACTGTTCTTTGTATGTAATCGCCTTATTGTTAATGCTAGAATAAGCTTAATAACGGCAATGATGACGACTTACTGACGCAGCTGAAGGTGTTAGCATCTCGCATAAAGCCCGTGTTGCAGACAGCGCACTCAGCACGGTTACTGGTTGAACTGTATGTACAGCCGCTTGCGCAGTTAGTGCACACTGTCACACGATTTACAACACAACTTTATTACCTGACAAACCAAACTGCCGAAGCATATTTCCAATGATAACATCTGTTTTGCAATTTTTAGTAATTTGTCAAAACACTTATTTTTAATGTTCATACATCACGATATTATACAATCACCAAAAAAATCCCACCTGTCGATAGGGAAGACGCGCTACAGCCTATACAGTTCATGTTGCAGTACTGACTTTCAAAGTCATCCAAGGTCGATTTTCATCTAATTTAAAAGGGCATATGCCACTTCCTATTAATGTCTGATAGTAACCTTGGCCCCTATCTCTCACCGTTTTAGAGATATGGCCAGTTTTCCGTAAAAACGCACATTTTTTCCGTACCCCTTCATTTAACCTTAAATTTAAAAGTGTTCCCCTTGCACTGCATCCCCAAATTTTGTATGCAAAAAGCCTCGACACAGAGCTAATTACCCGTGCAAGAAGTTTTTTTATGACTTAAGGCTTAGCCACAATACATTCGTGATTGACAGACAGACAAAGTTACAACAGACAACAACCGTAATATAGATAGACGCTTACAGCATAGCTGTAGCACGTCAAAAACTAAATCATTATGCTCGGCAGTGAGCTTAATCAACAACAATGGTACACTCTATTCTGGTTATAGGGTGTTTACACGATCCAGCAAACTTCCAGCAAACGTATTCAAAATACACGTGCTAATGATGGACGTTTGCTGGATCGTGCAAACACCCTATTACTGAGGTACGGGCTGACAGATTCCGCTACACACTTTACTTACAGTTGCAATGTCACCATTTACAAAGCGATAGCAGCAGATAGGGTGTAGGTGCGCTCTACAAATGTGTTTAGGAATAGGGATTGGAACAAAAGAAATCTAAACTGTGGAGCACACTACCTGTTTAACAAACGCATACATGTATTTGTCCCTTACGACACTCTGGATAAGTTAGAAGTTATGCGTCTGATTAGACTAACTGGCTAAGTGCGATGAAAACCGTTGAGAGATATGTTTGTATAAATTATAAAAGCATTTCAAAATCGGAAATAATCGCCTGTTACCCTCGCACGTTCCGTCGGTTCTGCGAGCGACGGCGACGTCGTTAGATCCGCACTCGTCGCAAGTGACGGCGTTGTTTGTGTACGTGCAGGCTCCCGAGCAGTACGGGTCACAAGCTGTCTCAACACACGCATATCATAGCATATCATGTCATGGTTATAGTGGTATAAACACAAATCACTTGCAGACCAATGCATGATGCTCAGAAAACACAGCAGAAACTAAGAAATAATATCCAACGTACGAGTAAAACGATAAAACACCAACAGCAGTACCCGAGTCACGTGTCAACACTGTCGTAAGATCGACAAAACAATAATATGTTTTCAGTTACACAAAAGAGAAATAGAAATGTTGCAGTTGTGAAAGACGAAAAGTCTGTGCTTGTCAGTGGTCACAACTGCGGCATTTTATAAAGCTAATAAAACTACTGACGTTTAGTAAACACGTACGTAGGCCTAAGCAATAAATTTCATCTTTAGGAAACTGTGAGCAACAGTTAGTTACTATAGTTACTGTAATTGTTGTTATTGATATCGGAAAATGTTGTTACAGTGTAAATAATGTAAATGTGAAAATAATGTTACAGTAAAAAAACGAAAAAAATATAATACGTCTTGTATACCCTGGCAGATTCCATTTGTGTCCATGACGTAACCGGATTTACAGGCGAAGCAGTTGGATGCTTCACAGAAGTGACAGTTGCCGTCACTGCACGCTGCACGCAAAAATTTACTTTCTTTGCACATTCACGGCATTCATCTCGCGAAAATAACGCAAACGCTGTTTGCCATAATATATTTAACATATGACGAACCAATCTTTCACTGATCCTCATTCGTAAAACATGTTACGTATAGCTACGTAGAAAAAAGTTAATCCGGCAAAGACAGAATGCGTACGCATTTTCAATAATTTGTTTTATAAAAAGTAAAAAAATAACGTTGCTAATTTTATGCTGTTTTTTTTTATAAAACGAAAGATGCCAACATAAGTGAGGAAGAATTATTTGAAAACTTCATTCATTGTTCGCAATATCTGTTAATAATAATTATTTAGTATTGTTGCTGCTGCCTTGTTTATACCTCGCAATAGCGAGCTTTTGAATAAACTGACAAAATGGCGAATTTACGCGTGCAAGTGCCGGCGTTGAGGTAGAATCCCGACACGCAACCGTCTCCCATGCACCTAAGTTGTCCGTTGTACATATGGCACTCGAGACAGTTCGCTGGACATTCTGAACACATGCCACCACATCGTCGTTAGTTAAAAACACTTTAGCACTTTGTTTTATTTTAAAAATTTATTTTTGTTTTACAAATCTACCACCACCGTTAGTATCAAATCAAAACGTTTAATAAATAAAATTATGTAAATTAAAAAAAATATAATAATAATCATAATAATTGCTAATTGCATTAACAAAAATAACAGATTCTACTTTAGATAACAACAATAATCAAAAATGTCCTGAGTCGTGACGTTTGTTTATCAAACGCTGCTCCTGGAATCAAATGTTTTTAGTTGTTTTAATTGTTTCGTCGTTTTTTTAGATAATGAATACACAAGTTAGTCTATATACTTGACTTCCATGACTACAGTTGACTAACCTCCAAACTGTTTGTGCTTTTCAACCGTATTTTTTGACTATACCTTACAATGTAACTAAGAAAACAAAAAAAAGTTTAAACTAAATTTTGAAGCTAAATATTATTATTGTCTAATCTGCACGCATTCATCATTTGACAATATGAGACAGTTTGACTTTTTCTTTAGTTCTGACAAAATAATAGCGTCTGGGCTGTAAAACCATAAAAAAAACTTCTCCCTCGGGACTCTGGCATGATGTGATTAATTTCAAAAAAAGTAGTAGAATAATTCTGCCTCTCGAAAAAGTTGGTTAATACTAATAATGCAATTTGCCGACAACTTACTACTGATGCGTTATTATCTAAACGGTGCATGCAGAGCGAAAGCAAAGCAGGGAAGTGAGAAAACGTCACTTACGATTGCAGGCCTTCGAGTCAGCACTAAGAGCGTAACGCGCCTCACATTCCTGACACAAGTTCACGCCATTAGTGTTGAAGTAGCACGTCAAGCAGTTGGATGTGCATTCTGCAAAGCACACGTCAGCGACGACGCTTTATAACCATCGTTCTCCAAGGCACAACATCGACAAACAGATTTTCTGTGAAACAACCGAAAGTTTTTTTACTACGCAGATGTGTAAATAACTATGTAGGTAAAAACGCACGTTTTAAATAGCATACGGATCGGACAAGAAACTGAGTGGTGTAAAGTGGTGCAAAAGAACTGATTGTTGTAAAGAACTGACGTCTGCAAGTTCCGTCGGCGACTTTGTAGACGTATCCCGATCTGCATCGGTCGTAGATACAGCGAGTGCCTGTGCCGCTGTCAGTGCATGCCAGACAGTTCTCCGGACATTCTATACAATACACACACAATGCAGCATGCATCATTCTGTCATAATAATGTCCAAAGTCCATTATGCTGTCCTGTTCGCTAGCACGTGCTAGCGGACAGGTCTCGGGCAGGTTTCGGACAAGTTCGCTGGTGTCTGCGACAGGCTGACGACTTTTTCGGCTCGAAAAACCTGTCTCGGACAAGATAGCGCTATCACGACATGTTGTGATAGTGCTAGCAGGTTCGCGACAAGTTCGCTGTGTTTTGACGTGCTAGCCAGATGGACTTTAGAAAACGACAGACTACGAACGTGTTCGACACTTCTTTGACACAGTAAATTACTTATTTAGTGTTATGACACTGTGTGAAAGTCGTCAATTACGTCATTTCTTGCATGCAGCACGCTACAAATCGTTTTCAATAGTAATATTAGTATATTACATAATAACAGAACAAAATTCGATAGATATT
>Ga0209367_1013934_pt1 | contig 10272 bp, 3 predicted proteins | sample WorMetLIZISLAND2_FD_187412 | JGI IMG/M metagenome (GOLD analysis project Ga0209367, IMG submission 187412) | Marine gutless worms symbiont microbial communities from Max Planck institute for Marine Microbiology, Germany - Olavius geniculatus... ...
AAAGTATCTACTGCTTTCAGCGCGTCTTAGCCATCGCAATTCTGTCTGTCTGTCACACGGGTGGATCAGTCAAAAACGGTGCAAGCTAGGATCACCAAATCTTCACCATCGGGTGCTTGGAAGACTCTAGTTATAAAAAAACCGTAAAGCTTTTCCATAAATTCGAAGAGGGTCACCCCGAACGAGGGCGTTAAATGAGAAGAAAGTGGGCAAAATTTGTAATTTTGGGCCAATAAGTCGCTGTATCCCAGTAACGGCGCGAGATAGGGTCTAGGTTACTATTAATCACTAATAGTAAGTCGTACACTGGCTCTTAATTGGCGCCGAATTCAATGACATTGAATGACCTTGAACGCCAAAATAGGGGGTTTTATGGATTTTTTGGCGATTTCGGGCTGCGACACAAGTCTATATCATTCACAAGGTGGCGCCACGTTGCTATCGTTATGCGATCCAGATAGATAATTTGGTATTTGTATATAAACTTAGCGTAAACCGGAACTGCTATATGCTTTCGCGCGTCTCGTGAGCATTAGCTCAAATTTCTTGTTCATTATTCCGAATTTCCGTGTGATGGCGTACGTAGAATCATGCACGCTGAACGTGGTATCTTCCTAATGAAACTATGCTCGAGATAGAATCTGATGCGATAAATTTATTTTATACCGCTTCTTCTTTCTTTAACCGATGGTTATTAATGCTATAAAGATGATGAACATATCGTCGGTTTGTTGTAACGTCACAAAATTATTGTAGAACGTTGTATTTCACCGATTGCGGTGCGACGCCGTCGATCAACGCTATTGCTGTCAATTCTTCATCGGCAGCTCGAACGTTTGTGGCAGTTGGTGAAATCATTTGGCCGTACGGATTGACTCTCGATCTGCAGGGTAAGATAAGACACTTTGTCAGCACTACTAGACTGACAGGGTCATTCAAGCGCGATGGTTTTTAATCACACTATTTGCTAACCACATAATACCGAATACGTAGCTAGCACATTGAGCTTTGCTTTTTAAAAATCTTGTTTTCATTTGTTTTTGCGTTATTAATACGGCTGGTTTCAAAAATAAGACGGATGGAAAGAAAAATTGATGTAGGCTAATATACTGAGGACTTCATTACTTTTAGAGCACGTGTTGGCTAAGCTTTTGATTTTGAGCGATAGTATCAATCGTTAACTTACATTTACCGGCGATGCGGGCTATTGCAACAGCTGTTACCATAGCAATGTCTGTCCGTCTGTCTGTCCGTCACACTTGCGCCCCCTGCTAAAGTCACTATAGACGGAATAAAATTTCACTTGACAGCGACAGCAGCGTGGCATGAGTAAGATTGTATTAAATAGCATCCCCAGTCTTTCCTAATTTTGCTCTTAACAACTTACTGTACACTGTACAACACACTCGTACAGCACAATTTGTACTTTTGTAGTATTTTGTACTACGGTGTATTTTTGTATTTTTTTTTGTTTTTATTATTTTTATATTGTACTACATGTCTGCTTCGAATAATTAATTATTTCTAAAATGGGTTTTTAGCTCTAAGTTTTTTTTATAATTGGACAAAAATTTTCCAACAAGAACACTATTTTCTCGGTTTTCTGACAGCCAGAAAGTTAGGGGAACAATTGTGCCTTTGCTTTCCCTGCAACGACAAAACTAAATATTTGTTACTATAGACAGATAAGCTTATAGAAACTACACATCGTATCCAACGGTACCGTCCGACCCCATACGATCTTTTTTCCTCGAAATATAGCATAACATGTTCGCTGCAATTCCGCTTGTTGCGAAATTACTTCGGTTTGTTTGTTGTGTTGATTGCGCTGTGCAAAAGAGCGGACGGTGTACTGGGTGGACGGTAAGCTAGGTCGTGTGGAGCGATGTGGACTTGACGGCACTGAACGCCGGTTGCTGTATTCTCGTCCTGGAGATCGGTACCACGGAATCGCTCTGTCGCCACGCTTCATATACGTCACCGACCAGACTAAAAGGCAGGCTATAGCTACTGCACAGATGGGCGTCTTGCACGATTAAACATTTGCGGAGCGGGGTCAGGCAGACCGTTAGGCTTACAATTTTCCAACAGAAAAGTGCAAAGTTTCAACAACAAAAGTAGTATCTAAAAGTATTGCCTTTATTCGCATGTTGAGTCATGCAACAGCGAAGACTGCAAGCTAGTTAAACCGACAGTGCGGACGACGCAGCAAAGCTGAATGATTAATGTGAGCACCAACAGCGCAACCCAAATAGAATACAACCTTGCACAATTTTGCCGCGACTGCAGGCGCTTTTTTCAACAAAAAGAAAATCTCCCAACACGCGGTCACCACTGTACTGGCACCTCTGCGTGCAGTGGTGGGAGGCTATTTGACGAACGGGAGCGAGATCGAACGTCATGTGAACTTGTGAACTTTTATATATGCAGCACGCTTGCTTGCTGCATAGATGTGATCTCGATCTATCTCGACATTTCCTTCTCGAGACTTACAAACGTTTCGTCTCGGTCTCGTCTCAGGCCAAACGCTCAACGCATTGGTCTCGGCTTAGTAGGTCTTGTGCACATCTCTGGCTTGCTGGTCCACTCTTACCGCGCGACGACTCATTGCATCTCCCAGCGCTCTCCAAACCATCTAGCTGGATTTTGAGGATCTACTTTTAAGCATAAATGTTTGAAACATTGATTTGCAAATAAAAACATTAAAAACATGTTTTTTTTTACTTTTATAAAAAAACATTATAAAAACATGCATAAAAACATTAAACTGCAGATGTTTCCAATCGCTATTTTTTTCGCCATTATACACGCAAAGAATATCTAACTCAGAAAATTAAAAACAAAAACCTACCATTTGTAAAGACTAAAAACTGGAATATACTGAATTTACAGATCAAAAACAGCTGAACGCATTTTGCTCTTGAGAAATAAATCATATTTGTAATTTTGTACGTTTATGTTTTAACGAGAACAAAAAACACGACATTAAAAAGCATTGAAAAATAAAAAAAATATAAGAAAAAATTAAAAACATTAAATCTTTTTAAAACATAAAAACATGTTTTTAAGCTTTTGTAAAAAAACATTAAAAATGTTTTTACATCTACGCTTTTTAAAGGCAAGGGGAGGAAAAACGGAAGGAAAGGGAAGAGAGGGGGTAAGAAGGGATGAGAAAAGAGGGAAAGGGAAGGGAGTGTCGAAATGGGAAAGGCAAGAGATGGGAAGGTGGAGGAACCTCCCCCCCCTTAATTCACATTTTGGCTACGCCACAGCACATAGCGCTCCATCCATTGATACGTTGTCGTATACTATGGCCGTTATAATTATTAGCTTTATTATGCATCCCATATGTTGTCTCTGTCTTACGTCTCTCAGCGCGTCCATCGTTGCAGGTATGTACGCAGACTGGATCGCCTGACATACGAAATGTCCAACGAGCGGCCAGCGATATCCACCTACCTGGCAGGAATTGTCTACCGCGGCCGCCACGAGGCGCCACCAGGCGAGTGTCAGAGCGGCGACGTGCGTTTAAAAAGTTGCAGCGGGCAGAAGTTGCACTTTTCCGACGCACAGCTGCAAACTTTCGACAAAATAGATTTTGGCTGTTTAAAATCTTATTTGCCACTAAATTTCGACATTGATTGTTTGTGTTGCATGTTTTTTCTCTTTTTTCGTTTTTGTGCGTGTTGTGTTGCTGCCTTTTGAATAAAGATATACCGGTATATAAAATTCTCCATATGGCAGATATGCAGCTCCAAATTGTATATTTTTGAGGAAAAAATAGTCGACAAGAAGAAAATACTAAAATTTACGGGTGGGGAATTGTTTCTGTATAAATTTTAACGTGTTTGTGAAAATTTGCCTTTGCCGCCACTAGCTTATGTAATGTGACGATCTTGCTGAACTCACTTCATCTGACTAGTGCTGACTCCGCGTCAGCTTACCGTTACGATGTCTGCAAGGCGTCGAAGATGTAAAATTAATACCCCGTTTACACAAGCAGACTGGAGCTTAAAGCTGGCTCTAAGAGCGCACGTCGTCGTGCACTCTTAAAACCAGCTATTATCTGTAAACGGGGTATAAGAGAAGAGTGTCGTATGCAAGAGCCGCTCGAAAATACACCTGGCAGTCATCCGCGCATGAAGAGTTTTGTAAAAATTCCTCCTTTTTATTGCAGTCAGTAAGTAAGCTTTATTATAGCGGTATTTTACTAATCGATGGGCATTGTTGTGCATTTTTATTTTGAAAATATTTTTTGTTGCGTAATGCATAAATGACCTCGTAGCAGGGAAGGAGTCCCCCAATTTTAGTCTGCCGTAAATATCTTTCTTGTCGGAAAATTTACTTTCAAAAATGCAAAATTTGGGACTGGAAGTTGAAATTTGAACACCCTTCTATATCTCTTCTGTCGAAAATTTGGAGATGTCTTTCCGAAATCTGCAACTTTCTGCTCACCGTCTTTTGACCCACTACACCGCTGATAGTAATAGGAACAGAGGCCGAGTGGCATTAATGGTGATCGAATACTGTTAAGCATGCCCTAGCGAGAATTTGGATGCCGTGCGGGAATACTAGGCCTATAAGTCACATGCAGAATCTTTGCATCACAAGGTATATATGATGAAATTAGCAGACCGGCCGGAATATACGTATTAGCTGATAGCTTATCACGATGCATTATGATCAGTTGAACGCATTGTTAGCTGAGTACGTCTGGGTGGCTGCAGCAGCTGACAATGCACTATAGCGTCACAATCCGCATACATACATCTGGACTAAATCACGACGTGTCACGTGACAAGTTATGACCACGTGGTTTATTCGTTCGGTCGGGTTAATGGTTGTCATATTGAGGACATTGCGGAAATCACCGCAAGAACTCTGCAAGTTCGATCTGACGTCGTCGCTGCGATTCTGTTTTAATGAACCGATCGCATGAATCCAACCAGGAGGTCCTTGAGCGCTTTATGGATGGACTGTTTGTTTTCAAAGTCAAACCCATTCGTGCCTGCATGATAATAAAAATGTCAAACTTGAAACATCTGCAGTTTATGTGACTGAGTAGTCTTATAGAGATGCTGCATGAAAAGTGTTGATTTTGGAAAAACGTCTTGTTTGCATTACTGCAGTCTACACGGTGTTTCATAAAAAGGGACCCCTTTTTGTTTTTTTCATAATTCACTCAAATGATGATCAATTTACACAAAATGTTTACCAGTTGTAGCTAAAAAAATACTAATTCAAAATATTGCAACACAATATGGCAGTTGATTAAATGTTTTTTGCTAGTCGTGACGTAATGCTGACATCATATGTGTCAAGGGTACAAGCTTGATAGTCTCAACTGGTGCTGACTATCGCTACCCTGCTTCGATGGTGAACAGTTTGGTTTGCTGATGACAAATTTTTGAAGTTTTACAGTTGCAGCCACAAAAACGTGCAAAGCAATCGCACTTACGCGTCTGTGGGGATAGTTGGACTTTCACATGTTTGAGCAAGACAGTGCACTACCACACCGAGCTTGCAAAATGGTTGCGTTTTTGGATCACAGTTAATAAGACGCTTGATTTCATATCCCCGTGTTGTTTAGTGCTGACACGATAAACATTTTTATTAGCGAACCAGATTGAGTTCACCATCGAAGCTGGGTAGCAACTGATAGCACCAGTTGAGACTATCAAGCTTGTACCCCTGACACATTATGATGTCAGCATTACGTCACGATTAGCAAAAAATATTTAATCAACTGCCATATTTTGTTGCACTATTTTGAATCAATATTTTTTGCTACAACTCGTAAAAATTTTATGTAAATTGATTATCATTTGAGTGAATTGTGAGAAAAACAACAAAGGGTCTCTTTTTATGAAACACCGTGTATAGTCGTACACTATGTAGGCCCCTGTCACGGCTTTACGCACTGAGTAATACGTCGATAACAGCAAAGATCACAAACGAAAATAATTATTTCTCAGCAGCATATTAAAATTCAAACGATACGATGATAAATATCAGTTTTTTTATGTTTGCTGCCGCTCGTTTGTCCGTGCTCAAACTCAGACTGGAGAAAATTCAAAGTCGTTTATTTTTTGTTTCCTTTCTGCGTTAAACGAAATATTTATTGAAAGATGATCGATCTGTTTATTCATTAAGTCTAACTGATTGATTGCGTTTTTTTCTTGTTTTCAGAGCAGTCGAAATCTGCAATGCGAATACGTGTATTATTCGTATTCAATCGTATTCTGTTTCAGCATTACGCTTGTGCTCGAGGCTCGAGCTGAGAGATTGCAGATTGGTTTCTTCTGAGAGTCGGCAGCCGTTTGGCGTTGTTCTAAGTACGTTCGGTTCATCAAGTGAACCGGCGGCGAAGTCTGGCAATATCATAATTTGCTGCGTTAACAGCTGCAAATATATTAGCCTTATTTGAAAAAAATGTCTTAATTACTACATAATTATCATAGGCCTACTTACATCATGTCTACAGGAAATGAGTCGCGGTGCGACACGGACACGGTGACAACAACGGAACAAAGCGGTGGAGTCGTTACTGTATCCGCGTCAGAAACAATAGGTCATCGACACAGCACTCCGGCCATCAGCTCGACTGACTTGAACCCAAGTCGTCACCCCTCGACTCCCCTGCCATCACAACTCAACGACTTGATGCGACAGTCTACCGCACAGTTCAAGCCGATACATGCCCAAGCGGTTAGCGGCGTTCATCAGGCACAGACCACCGTCGTCGGTTAGCCGTCCGTAATGCACTATAGCTTGCTAAATTTTATTTCAGGACCTAGCTACTTTTGTCGCCTATCTATCCTAACTGCCCGTAATCTCACTCCACTCAAGCGTGACGACCGAAACGTGACTCGGGTCTGTCTATACGGCACCTATTCGCAGGCAGAACTCACCGTCGATCACTGTCATGTAATAAGTACGTTTCAGAACGATACTTAGACGTTTAAGTTGTTACTTTGTAACAAATTTGTTTGTCATTAGGTCTATCCAATCTTGTGGGTGCCGTCCACCCAGCGATTCAGTGCGCCGAATTACGTTCGGGTCAGTGGCTGGTAAGTCGGCGCTGTTATGGCTGTATAGCTCAGAATCTGAAAAAGTCAGATTACCCAGATTAGAATTCTAGAATTAGAAAAATAAAACTTAAAACTTAAAGTTGCTCTATTTTTATTCCTGTTGATCGTGCAGTTGATTTTTAAAGTGTTTAAATAATTTAATTTTCATTAGTTTGGTTGTTTGTCGGTGCAGATGGTACGGCCGTCGTGTTGGCTGCAGTGGCGGTGGTTGGAATCGTTCTGACCGCGGCGGTTGTAACTCTCGGAGTCGCATGCGTCTACCTGAGAATCAAACGGTTAATACCCGGTTAAAGTCTTATCATTCTTAGGTGAAAACACGCAATATTGCAGAATAAGATACCCTTTCGGATTGTGGCGGGTTCGTGTAGCGGTAACGTCGTTTGTCGCATCAACGAAGTTACTCGACGCTGAGCCATTCGTGGGTATACCGTCTTCGTATTCGACCAAGTCACACAGGCCAACTCAGCCTGGCCATCCCTACGTGTGTGGGCAAAATAAACGTACCGGCGATGGTTACAGCTACCGCTAGGAAAGAAACGGCGAGTTCTGCGTAACAGTAAGCCCTAAAACTGTTGCCATCAGATTTCATATTTTAAGGCTATAATGCATCAAATTCTGCCCCAAAACCCGCTGCGCTGAGAGGAATTCAGAGCGCTCCCCCAGACACTCTATAACTGGAATTTCGGGGGAGGGAGAAGAGGGAAAGGGAAAGAAAAAGGGAAGGGGAGAAAATGGAAAGATAGGGGACTGGAGGAGAAAGAAAGGAAGGGATGGTATGCCCCCCAGCTCACATTTCTGGCCACGTCACTGACTATACAAATGTGCTTTGATTCTGATTCTGATTCTCTGTGACGCCGTATGCAGTGGTGGGGGTGAGATGAGTTCATTGAACGCGTTGATGGCGTCGCCGTCACAGCGCGTCGCCGGTGCCACACTGAGTCTGTCGTCACCGGTCAGCGATCATCAGTCCAACTACTACGACGTACTGCGCGGCGACGACGCGTACGAGCCGCGACCGTCGTCGTACGAACGTCCTAGGACGACGACGACGACGACCCTAGTCTGTTGCGACGACGACAACGGCTACCTGACCCCGGCACCGGTCAGCAGTGATCGGTGGACGACGTCGATGATCGACAGCTCGTACGACAGAATATCACACGAGCGTGACGCGTGCAGCGGCTACCAGTACCAGCCGATCAACGACAGCTGCGGCAAATATCTGACGCTCCAGGGCTCCGTCTACTACGAATACATCTAGACTGAGCCGCGGATACTTACGGGACGCTGAATTCCGATCAGTCATCCAGAGTTGCTTTAGTAGCAGAAAGTTCTAAGTAAACAAGTTCAGCTAATGATGTCTGAATAGGACTTTCTGAAGAGCCAGGTTCTCAAGTGGCGACAAAACGCTGAAAGTGGCTGAGATGTTGTTATGTCGATGTCCTCCGGCAAAGTGTAGACACGAGATCCAGCAACCGTGAAAGTCCAGTTACCGACTGTTGAAAGTCTGACAGGTGGCACCAGCAGGCAACATGTGCCAGCTGCAGGCAGATCGGCAACAGGAACCGATGGACTATTAGCTGACAAATAAGGTTCAGAGAGGAAAAAATCGATCGTGTAATTGGAAGCAAGATAACATAACATAAAGACAGGGTTAGTGTTAGAAGTCTGTCGGAATAGCGTCGTCCCAGGCCCGTCGAGAGCCACAGCGAGGCCCGAGGAAACATTATCGCCCCCAAAAAAACATTTTTGCGGGGCCCCCTTGGGAGAAAATTTTTGAATTTGTTTTTTCAAAAAGGTGCATTCTGGTGTATTTTATATTTCGGAGCGACGGCGGGGTTTTAAACGTCGCGGGGCCCGGGGTAACTACCCTACCCCTCCCGCTCGACGGGCCTGCATCGGAACAGTGACCCGGAACCCCGCGGGGTTCGCGTGTACTGTACAAAGCGACAGAAACAAACTGGAATAAATACGCTTAGTATATAATGAACCTAAATGAACTGAGTCGGCAGTTTGTTAGTGTAACGCAACTGGAATGAACTCGTTCGCAACCCTGCAGTGCAGTTCGTTCAGTTCAGTTTTGACGCTTTGTACAGTACACGCCTTAACCGCTCGACGCTGCGACCGCTTTTAGCAACTTTCACAATTTAACAACCGTTGAACATTTTGCCAATTTATCCCATGAGCGTTGACTGCAGTATTATGCAATGTGCTTTTATACATGGTGGGCAAAACGTGACATCCTTTTGATATTGAGTTTCCTCTTTCTTGTTAAGGCGCATACAGAGCGACGAATCTAAACTCAGTGTCTGAATTGTCGGGGGGGCTTGGGTTGAACCCCCCAACTGTTTTCTTTATGCCTTTAATTAACACACTGTCAAATTATGTTCTGGGGGTCAGCTATATACTATATACATAGGATTTATATCACAATTTTGGTCGGGTTCCGACCATCGAAAAGTTCAACCCCCAGCTAATTTTTCACAATTCAAACTGTCTAAACTGAACTGACGTGGTTTAGTTTTTGACGAACTGACCAATGGGCAAGCAGTAATGCACTACAGTAGGCATCGTCTAACGACGTCGGTGACTATGTGAGTACGTGATTACGCTTACGTACGCGTCAGCCAATGACTAATGACGTTGGTGGCATAGCATAGTGGTTATAGAACGTCGGTCCTGGCCGGCGAACTTTCCCTATCCTGCGCTAGACTGATGGATGGCCGTGTGACCACTTTGTGGGTAAAGCGTCCGCTATGAGTCAACCAACAAGGCCAACTCATCTGCCATCCTTCCGGGGTCGGTTAAATGAGTAGGGCCTAGTAACCCATTATATGGGCTACGGAAGGCGGGGACCTTGGTACAACTGACTGGGGCTGCCTGGCCTGGCTGCTGCGCTAGCCTGTGTCTGCAGGCTGACAGGCTGCACGTGGTGGCTAGGCGGCCGGCGGCTCTGGTCAGTGACGAAAGCGCATTAGAGGCGTGACTGGCGTGTTTACGCAACGATGCGCTATACAAATTGACCATCTTGACCTTTTACCTACAATAAATGTACTGTACAAAACATCAGTTTATACACTTGTTAACGGCAACATTTAAGGACTTGCACATCGAAAACAGCAAAAATTACAAAAGGTGATATTGCCCGCATCACACTGACTGTGTGTCAATGTGCTGCTGA
>Ga0209367_1013937_pt1 | contig 10271 bp, 5 predicted proteins | sample WorMetLIZISLAND2_FD_187412 | JGI IMG/M metagenome (GOLD analysis project Ga0209367, IMG submission 187412) | Marine gutless worms symbiont microbial communities from Max Planck institute for Marine Microbiology, Germany - Olavius geniculatus... ...
GGCGCGCAAGCATTTGGGCGTGGCCACAGAATGGCGCAAAGCAGCTTATGATCTTCGTACGCGTGAGGCAAATTTTGAGGTTGGAGGTTGGGTGTGGTATTGGTACCCGCGAAAATACCGCCTGAAATCCCTCAAATGGCAAAAATGTTACACTGGACCATATCTGGTCACGCGTAAAATTGAGCCATAAATTACGTCTTACAAAAGTCTGAAAAAGCAAAGCCCTTTGTGGTGCATGCAAATAAACTGAAGGCATGCTGTGGCCCGACTCCGATATCTTGGCTTGAGTCGTCGGGCTCTGTTATACAAACTGCTGGGCAAAAAGGAAAGACGAATGATGTTCTTATGTCAGTGGAAGCGCAGTCGCCCGTGCACCCTGAAGGGTTTGATTTTATGCATAACCTAGGCGGTCATAGTCCGTCGCCAGTGACGTGCGGATTGCCCGTCCGGCCTCGTGCCCGACCTCAATACTTGGCTGATTATGTTTGCTAATGTTTTTTTTCTTTCTTTCTTTTTTTGTTTATTTTGTTTGTTTGCAGCTACAGCTATGGAACCCAGGCGTTATGTTAAGCGTCCGAAGGTGGATTGTTCGTTCTGCGGTCTGCAAGTCGAGTACGGTAATTTAGCGCGCCATCAGAAGAAATGGTGTAAAGGTATGATTCGTGAACCTGACGGAGCCGATGCTAGGTCCGATGGTGTGTCCGAGCTGAGTATGACCCCGCGGCGGAGTTGCTCTGCTTCAAAGGACGGAGGAGCCTATGTGCCGACGGAATGTGCCGACGGAGCTGTCGACTCTGATGACCTCGGTCATCAGAGATGCAGTCAGCGCCCTATTAGACCAACATTCAGACTACACTCAACAGGGGCTGGAGACCTACTTAGCGAAGCACTACCCTGAGGTTGCAGAGAACCTTAGGGCACCCATAGTAGTTGCAGCCACGGCGGGCGCTCGGCAGGCTGCGTTAATGCACGTGATCTGGGAGAAGAATGTGGATTCACCTGACCCAAGCAAGCGTCAATTTGCAGCGGGAGCGGCGAGTTCCTTGTCATTTTGGGCTCTGGGCACGCTGCCGGTGCACCGCTCTGGCAACGTGTATCGGGCCTCTTACCAGACTATGACAGCAGTGGTGCCGGCGTCCGTCCCGCCCTCGAGCTCTCAGCTCGGAATGGACCTGTCTACTCGGCTTGCAGCAGTCACGGGATCGCCTGGAGTCAGGGACCTAACTGCACAGGAGTCGATGGCGCAAATGTCGGTGGTGCCGGAGTCGGTAGCACAAGAGTTGGTGGCGCAGGAGTCAGTGGCACAGGAGTCGGTAGTGCAGGAGTCGATGGCACAGGAGGCGGGGACGCAGATTGGGTCACAGACCGCCGGCAGGACGTTAGCCATGCACGATATTGCGTTTCCGGTGGCTTTGATGCCTCAGGATGGTGAATTTGATGCTCTCATGCTGTTGCATGGGGTGAGTTCGCAGCTGGCGAGTCAAGAACTGTTTGCGGCACTACCGGCGGCCGTTACTTCGATCCAGCCGGTTACCCAAGGTGTAAATGCGGAGGTTGGTGTGCAGCCGCCCTATGTACAGGACAGGCCAACTCTTGGTTCTAATGACTCGGAGCTAGGGCGGTCCCCTGTTATTGAGCTCCGCGCCGCTTCTGATGTGGAGTCGGACGGCGACGAGGTGAGGAGGGCTGTGTCCACTATCACCGTCAGTGCTGCTAGTCATGTCAGGGTGTCAGCACAAGCAATTGTAAAGGAGGCGGCAGGCGGGCACCAGTCAGGAAATAAAGATCAATGCCAGACCCTCACCGCGATGACCAAGCCTCCTGTAGGGCCACAAGATACGTCAGTAATGTCGAAGGAGATGACAAGCGGGTGCCAGTCGGAAAACAGAGATCAACGCCAGGTTGTCGCTTCGATGGCTCAGTCGGCTGCTGTGGCACAAGACGCACGAACGACGGTGAAGAAGACGGCAGGCGGGCAGCAGTCCGGAAACAAGGGTCAACGTCAGGTCGTCGCCGTGACGGCTCAGCCGCCTGCTGGGGTACAAGGTGTATCAACGGTGGTGGAGGAGACGGGAGGTGGACGTAGGCAGCCAGGAGATAAGACTCGACGTCAGCTTGCCATGGCAACGAGTCAGGCACCCATGAGGACACAGGACACGCGAGCAGCAGCGAAGGTGACGGCACACGCCGCAAGCGCAGTAAGTCCAGGTCGAAGTCTCCGTGTTCGAAGCAGCCCCGTGGCAAACAAGAGTATCATTACCGACGGTCTCAGAATTCTTATAACGTCAACGCGGAAGACTTTCGTCGTTTTCAAGATTTCATGTTACGCTGTCGGAAGTGACTTTGTTGACAGTTGATGAACAGTATTGATGTTTGTTTAAATTGCACAGATGTGTTTGTTTTTTTTGTCGCACCGGTTGAGTTTTGTTTGTTTATTTTATACGTTTTTTGCTGTCAGGGACGACAGCCGGCGGGTCGGCCGATAGTGTAGAGATTTTTTTTCGATCACGGACTTTAGCGCTTTTTTGCACCGTTGGCACTACTATTTGAATTCTATCAAAATTATATCTTTCATGCAGGGAAGATTGTTCTTCTTTGCTCTTCACGCCGGGAAGTGTGCTAGGCCACGCCCCTCCTCAGAAGGCTATAAAAGAAAGCTCGCGATAACCGCTGGATATATTGGTGGCAGAAGGTCAGTATGGCACTAACCTTGCTATGGGTCCTAGGCCGGAAGCTTGGCTGGGCATGTCCGGGCAGGTTTAATTGCGGTAACTTTTCCGCGTTTTTTTGGCCATACTGCCAGCGGTGTTTAGTTTAGTTTTTTATTATTTGGAATATAACACTGGTTTAATCTGCAGCACTTCTTGTTATGTTTTAACATTGCCACCAATTATAATTTCTTTATTACTCCATTTTATCGCGTTTTGTCGTTCCTTAAATAAAACAAATAAATAAATAAACAAGTAAATAAAATAAATAAATAAATAAAACAGTTAAGTCACATAAATAATAGCATCGAAGCCGACACCAATGGCCACGGGTTACTCGTCCATCCTGTCGCAACCTAGTCATGGAGAACGCGACGGTGACGCAGGGTGTTCGACGCATAGTCCACCCGGCTCAAGGACCCTGAGAAGACGAGTCGAATCTCATGTTTCACCGAAGCATGCCGACCATGACACGGAGGACGGTGGTCACTCGCGGGGTCTGGCATCAGTCCATCAAAACGGGGGAGATCAAGGTGGAGAGGAGGCTGACGTTGACCCGGAGCGGGGGCCGGCGGCCGTCACGTGGCGTGCTGACGCGACAATATCACCTTTTTATGATTTTTGCTGTTTTCAATGTGTCACTCATTGCATGTCGCCGTTAACAAGTGTATAAACTGATGTTTTGTACATTTATAACACGCACTAGTGACGAGCTTTTTAATGGTGTCAACGTCGATGACCTCGAATAATCTTGAACTCCCAAAAATAGGAGGCGGATTGTTTATTTAGCTGATTTAACGTTCGATTCTAGCTGCCAATGGCGATGACAACAAACGCCCATGAAGTTTTAAAACAATACAGGGTAGGCCAAAAAACCGTACCTGTTTGAGCGTTGATAGCTCAGCGATGGTTAGTGGTAGAAAGACGTGTTATACGTCAAAAGTTTCAGAATGCTGTAAAGAATAAAGGACAAATTTGCATAGTAAAGCATTTAAATATTCTTTGCCTAATTTGCATAAATATTCGTCACTCTCGAAATTCCGCCAAATCTGACTGTAACACATGGATTTAACATGGATATTTTAGCTGTTGTAACTTAGCGATGTTTATTGATGGAAAGACGCGTAATATGCCAAAAGTTTTAAAATTATGTACAGAAGAAGTGTACAACTTGCATGTCTCAACATTTAAATATTCTTTGCCTGATTCACACAGATCTACCCCACCTCTAAAATCATGCTAAATTGGCAGTAAAAAAATTGATTTTCTTTCAGCATACAATGAAATATCAACAACTAGAAATTTGGGACAAAGCCCAACATGAGTCCGCCCGGTGCCCTAAGTCCGATTGGAGAAAAATTAGGGATGGGTAGGGGGGGTAAAATTTTTACGCCACCAAAGTCATGTGGTCCGAACTCAAATGCATTGGCATACGCGGAACGCGCATTGTCGACTTAAGGTACGTCAACATGAGCGCTTACAACTTAGTTCATAGTGGACCGAAGTTCACCAATTTTTTTGGTTCAACGTCGGAAAGATTGTTCTCGCCGTTTATATTTTGTCGCTATCTTCATCGGCTCCACAGACATTTGCGTTTAAACTCAAAAGTTGTCGTAAATCGCACTGATTTTTGAACGTTTTTCGCCCTCCCAAATTTTAAGCGGGCGATGCTCCCAAACGTTGTACTTGCGTTAACACCCCAACCTAGAGACAGGTCAAGTGCCAAAGTTTCGTCGTGCTACATCCCCTAACTCCGCAGTTATAAGCGCTTTTTATTCCATTTTAAGCCAACTTTTAACCACCCATTTGAAAAAAATTGTAAGGAGGTTCCCATCCCGTTGTGGGCGTGCGCTAGTAAGACTTGGTCATTCTCTAGCGCGTGTAAAAAGTTGGTGGCGCAGCACCCCCTAGGGGCCGAAATATAGTCTTCCGAAAAATGCGCTTTGGGTGGGTACAATTCCACATCGAGATCTCCAAGGTTACTGGACCGAACTTCACCGGACTTCTTTGGCCTAACGCAGGAGGAATCGCTGTCAAACGAGTAACTCACCGATTTTGAATATCTTCATCCTTTCCGGAAATATTCGTTGCCGAACTTTGTAGTCGACCGAAATCGGGCCAAATTTTGCATGTTTTTGGCCCCTAAAAATTTTTGTGGAGGCTTCCCCAAAATTTTAGACCGCAGCATCAAGCATCGTGCAAAATTTCGCGGCGATCGGTCCACGGAGCTCGGAGATTACGCGAGGTGAAAAAGATAAATAAATTCCAGCAAAACATAAGCCCTCCCAAAAACTATCGTTGAGTTTAGATGAAATTCAACGTAGGCAGTTGCCCAGCTTTTGCATTCATAACCGTCATCAGTCCTTTTAGGCAGCTGATCGATCGCTAGAGTCAATGTGTTCAGGATATCAGCTGAGCCCAGCATTCGATTAGCAAATGTTTTAGCTGGTCAGTTACTGAAATTTTGTGACCAGGCTATCTGTTGCAATACGGTACCCCACCTGAATAATTCACAGAATTTAAATCTGGACTTTTTGGCAGTGATTTTTTGAGTTCAGTGAACTCGGGCACATGGAAGAGTAGGCAAATGCCTAATTTTAAGAATAATGAAAATTTATGCAAATTAGGCAAAGAATATTGCTATGCAAGTTCGGCCTTTTTGTCTACAACATTCTAAAACTTTTTACATATCACACGCCTTTCTAACGGGTAACGCTGAGTTATCAACGCTCAAACAGGTCCGGTTTTTGGCCCACCCTGTATATTATGATAAACACAAAATAATATGCAACAATTGTTCAACCACACAACCGTCAACGCATTCATATGTATAATGGCTTGCAATGTAGTCATTTAATCGTTTTTTATTGCGGCAAAGCAAACGGCTAAGGAAGCTAGCAAATGCATGTACGCTTGATTCGTTGCTGAATGACTGCTCGTCGATTCAAATTCTCCAAGTTTTTACTGCCGTCGAACGATGTTCGTGAAATTTGCTGAAATCAGTTGGCTGCAGTTGGCTGATGATGATCTCAACGTCAGGCCACATGGTACACTTTACGTTGTCCCGGAATTACCCGGAAATTCACGGTTGTCGACAACACCTTCCTGCATTGTCAGGTAAGGTCTTTATTTGCGTACGATCGACCGAAACGTCACAGATAGTTTCAAACAGCTCCTTCAAATTGAATGTTTAACGTAGTCTCTCTGCCGGACTACGATCCCACTCGTGGTTTTTAGTTATCAGTACTAATTCTCACATGAGAAATGTGACTGTTCTCACTCAAAATCAACGCTCTTCACTTCTCTATCACTTGCAACTCCTGTAGGCAACTGACGGTTAAATTAGTGATGCACCGATTCTGCAGTTCTGTAAACATTTAATTCTGGCAATATTCCAGCGTTCTGGCTGATGCCCAGGAAGCAAGCAAGCGTTACAGCGTTACTACTATCCTACGCCAACCTGTCAATATAGGTAGTAAAATATAGTGGGCACATTTCACAACCGTGCAATCATCATCATCACCTTTGCATTCACTGCCTGCATCCGGCTACCACTATCGCGACAGTCACTATAGTCGCCGGTGCTGGACGGATGCGGTCAATGAATGCAGACCGTCTAAGCGTCTATTCGACCTGAAAACATTTCCCCGAGGAGCGGCAAAGCTTCGACCGCGTTCCGACCACTAAATATGCACGACCAAACGCCGCTGTCCATTGACGCAGCATTTCTGCGCTCGCGTGGTCGTCGCTCGGTCTTGTACCGGCAGACAGAAATTGGCCTATAAATATCAAGCCCTCAACTTACATAAGCTTACATTCGTCACTTCGTCAAATAGGCCTATTAACAGATTTTTAAATTTTTTACCAACCTATTCAGCGTTAGGTTTAAAACAGTAATTGCTATATTGCATTCTGGACATCTAATTTATGTCAACGCACTACCGTGTGAAACACGGATGCTCCAAATTGTTACATTACGCGGCGATTATTTGTGTCAGATGGCTCACCTTTGCATCATCAATTCGACAGAAAGTGCGACGTGGTTTAATAATTTTCAGGCATAAAATATTTATGCTGAAAAAAAGCAGACAATAAAATAGCTAGCTGACGAGTTTAAAACACGTCTAATCGATGAGTGAATGTATTTGGTTAGTCGATCGTTGATTCTGCTACCAGCCATTGGCGTTGCATCAAAGCCATTGCGTTTTTGTATGCGGAGCACACTTTGGCATAAGTTCTAATTTGCAAGCAAGTTGTTACACAAACTTATAATTCGGTTGAATAATTCACATTTTAGTGTATTTTGTGCCTAATTAACTTGTTACGGCGTTTACTTGAGACAAAAACTCAGCATTATGCAACAATCTGGAGCATCTATGTTTCACATGATAGTGCAGTGACATAAATTAGCTGAGGTGAAAAGTGAATGCACGTTACATAATTTCGTTGTCTTAGCCATCAACGTGCCAAAATTATTAAAGTTAGCAAAAATTTGACAAAGTTATGACAAAAATGTTTTTTTTCTGAGACACGGTGTAGTGCAGCGGCGCGTTTGGGTGTGATGGGATCTTCAATGATCATTTATTTTATTTTATAATTTTTATTGAAAATTTACTGCGGAGTATATAGCGGTGCAAAAAAACTTTGGAAATAGGTAAATCAGTAATTTATTTGATGCATGCAGTAGGCCTAGCGAGTGTCAAAAACTCATGAGCGATGTACTTTCTATTTGAGCACTCTGTCCAGGAACTGGGGAGATGTGGAATGAGGACTGCATCATTTACGGACTGTGATCCGCTGCTGTTGAAGACTGGCGGACCATTCACCCAATACACCCGACCGGTACGTCATATCCTAGACAATAACGGAGCGCGACGCGCCACGTATAGTGTCACGTGACCAGTGTGTCACGTGACGCTGTGTCACGTGGTCTGATAGATGGCTGATACGATTCATCGCTCACATCTACGAGTTATCAAAACCTGCGGCGGGCGCGCGATTGCCGGCCGTGTGGCTTGGTCTGGGAGTTCGCATTGGCCTATAACTGGCTATTTATGACCAATTCACACCTACAACTGTTGAATTAAGTCGCATCGGCGTCGTAAGTGTAAATGGGCCATTACTGGCACGTATGCTATACCACACGATAAATGCATAATGTCTGTAGAATACAACGAAAAAACTGATGACTAGCGTGATAAATTTAGGCCTATAGAATACTTTAGCAGCATGTTTTACGATCACATTTTCAACTGTGCAAGATCACAGGCTGCGCGGTAGCGCCAGCCCTGTTGTAAAGGTGACCAGCCATCTCAATGGGAAACTCCAAAATTTGACCCCTCGTATTTCCCAAACCCCTTAATTTTTCCACACCAAAATTTGCACAGATGATTACGTCCAGCATATCTCCTGATGTGCAAAATTTAGTGAAAATCCGTTTATGGGGGGCTTTCCCAAGAATAGGTGAAATATAACGCTTGCGTGACTTTTTGTGCCTTTCCTTTTTTTCTTACCGTCCTCTACAGGAAAAACGACTCAACTGATTTTAATGCACGATGGCTCACAGGACGCGGTTTCGCGCAAGAAAGTGCCTTTTAAGGGTTACAAAATTTAAATTCAACATTTTAACCTATTTTTTTCACAAAAATATGAAAAATTACAATGGCGTTTATGGAGAAAATTACATAATGGTCTAAACCGTCATTTATAAGATAGAGTCGTAATTTTTGGTTCTACGGTGTCATTTATATCTACCCGTGATCGACTTCCGTTGCCATAGCAACAAAATTTGGAACAAAATGAGCCATAACTCGGCCCGCTTAAAAAATAATAGCACGCTGTTTGCACCTACCCCATATTTTTGGGCCCGGGCTATCCGATGGTGTCATTTAACTTTCTCCCCTGCCGACCCTGCTGCCATGGCAACGAAATTTGGGACATAATTGGTTAGAACTTGGCTTACGTAAGAGATATATCGAAGATCTTTGCGTCAGATGGAATGTTTTCGAGATTGGTTTAATTTGGTATGGGCAGTGATAGGACACCCGTCCGCTTTGAACGTAAATTGATAGAAAATCCATAAAACTAAGCAAAGTAGCTCGTATTCCAAGAAAAAATCAATTTTAAATTTACTTTACTGTCGGATTTTATTTAGCTCCAGATTACTTCTAACGGCAATAAAACTGCAAACATTTATGTAAAAAAACTGTTCAGCTTAATACAGTGTAAAGGTGACATCATGGTTGTAGATATAAAACAGCACAAATCACAATTTAAAAATTCAACCATCACCATTACACAATGTCAGAAGAATTTTGCTGACTATAGGCCTATTGCTGTATATAAACTGAACAGTTTTTTTTTTACATAAATCAATAGTAACCTTGGCTCTATCTCTCAACGTTTCTGAGATACGGCCAGTTACTGATTGAAAAATGCGAACCAAATCTAAGGTGAAAAGGAAGGTAAAAAAGGAAATGGAAGGAAGAAAAGTAATAAAGGAAAGGAAATGGAAATCTCAGCCTCTCCTTTCCCGAGCAAAAATTCTGACTACAGCTTTGCAAGCAAAATTTACAGTAGCCAATGCAGCGAACGCGATAAACGCACCTGACGCAAGTAACGCAACAAATAAAACGCAAACATAGGGGCGGTTTTTCTTTTTTTGCGTTGCGTCCGTTGCGTTACGGAAACCATTCCTACATGTGCGACTGTTGTACATATAGGCAAGGCACCAGCATGTATGTAGCAGAAGTTTGACTGACTGAAAAAAGATTTGATGAGCGGTTTGAAGGCCGGAGACATGGACAGACATCCGTTCTTTGACCGGCGACATATCATAGGACAGCATCGCACTATGCGCGTACTGAACGAGTTCGCTATCTTCAGGAAAAACTCCTGCCACCTGGCAAACATACTGTATTAGTGTAGTAGTAGTTGCAGTAGTAGTAGTAGTAGTAGTAGTAGTAGTAGTAGTAGTAGTAAGCACGCCAAATGCATACACATGTATACAGTAAGTGACCAAAAGTGAGTAACCAAGCAGCAAAAATTCGTGTGCATTACCAAAGTGTTGTCAGCAACATTTGAGCACGCACTTCCGATACTTGATCATTTTGGTTATTTACGGAGTTAATTAAGTAGCTACATTACCTGCTCATGAACTGACGTCGAAATGACGTCATTATGTGCGTAATAGGATCTACGTAGAATAGGTATTTGTGAACGGTTGAAGTAAGCAAACTAGAAAGCAATCATAGCTCGCAGGTACCTCCGCCAAGTGCTTGTCAGATTGTAATGTAGATTTCACCTACGCGTTTCAAACTATAGTTGCATTTTCTACAGTGACCTAGTTCTACGTGACCTAAAAAACCGTGATTGGATACACTGCCGCTTTGCCAGCGGTTCCCGTATGCCCCCTTTACCACAATGGTAACGAAAACTTCAAAGTGATCCAGAATCCAGGATTCCTGCCGGATCATCCCCAAAACTGAGTCACCTGTAGCTTATGCCACGCCCGATATTCCCTCAAAATTTCAGAAAGATCCGTTCATAACTTTTTGAGTTATT
>Ga0209367_1013938_pt1 | contig 10269 bp, 7 predicted proteins | sample WorMetLIZISLAND2_FD_187412 | JGI IMG/M metagenome (GOLD analysis project Ga0209367, IMG submission 187412) | Marine gutless worms symbiont microbial communities from Max Planck institute for Marine Microbiology, Germany - Olavius geniculatus... ...
TGTTGATGCGTGCTTTTCTTACCTACGTCCGACCGATCTTAGAATATAACAGTATTATTTGGTCTCCGTGTGCTGTGGGTGACATTGTGGCCATTGAGTCTGTGCAACGGCGATTCACTAAACGCTTGCCGTATATGAATAACAAATCGTATGATCAGCGTCTAAAACTGTTAAATGTACCCAGTCTAGAAATGAGGAGGCTGCGTACTGATTTGTGTTACTGTTACAAGATTCTGTTTGGTCTGACTGATGTTGAGTCTGGTGTCTTTTTCACTCCTAGCCCATGTACTGTTACCCGGGGACATAAATACAAACTGTACAAAAGCCATATAATAACCTAAGTATACGGGCAAATTTCTTCACGGAACGTGTCATAAGTGTGTGGAATGATCTTCCAACCAGTGTTAATTTTAGTTCGTTTTTAGCGTTCAAGCGATGCATTGAGCAAGTGAACTTTGATTGTGTAGGTTTGATTTTTAGATAATGTGTTCGTGTTTTTATGGTAGTTTTTATTGTCTCTGAATAGTTTGTATGTTGATGTATTATGGTTGGTGACATGTGTGTGCCTTGACAGTTTTTGGGCCGCAGTGAGTGCATTTTTATGCCTTGCGTGCTCCAGTTCTGCTGAACATTGTTACTGTTTTATTAAATGTTTCTTTGAACAAATAAACAAACAAACAAACAAACGATCTTTGTTGCTTATTTTGTCATAGTAACATGCACGCTGCAACGCTCTTCAGAAATGCGTTGTTGCATATCCATTTTGGAGCATTTAGCTTTTGTCGTGTTTTTAGAATTTTAAGCAGTATATGATGTCATCGCTAATTTTCAGTTGTTTGATTTGTCTGCAGTGAGGAGATGAGTTGGTTTGAGTGCACGCGACTGACAAACAATCGCCATATTGAACACCGAGAGGACGCCTGTCATTTATTAAACTGCTTTATTGAGGCTTTGTAAAGTCCAGATTCCATCACGCCCAAATTTCTTTTCGCCGACTTTAGAGCCGACGACAAAGTACGCGACAAAGTTCGCGGACTTCGTCGTGGACTTTGTCGCCGACTTTCCCCGTTTGACATGTCCGTGTCTTGTCACTGACTCAATTCCATTAGAGCGACACGAATTACGGATTTGTTGCGGACCTCATTGTCACGGACTTTTCGCAGCAATATCGACATGTCGAGCTGGTTTGAACGTACGAAACTTTCCCGTAACATTTCTATTCATTGATTAATTAAGCAAATCTTCCGCGGGAAGGTTTCGATGGATCACTTTAAATCAACGTCAGAAGCTTTGTCAGATGCAGGAATTCGACCTTCAGCGCCGAGGATAATTGATTAAATCGTTTTCAGTTTGCAAATGTCTTTTCTTGCCATTGCACTGTTGTACTGACACGACGTCAGTGAAACTGTACAGTAAGTTGTTTGATAGTCAACAATCGTTGACTGTATACAGTTTACATTAACTGACAATGTACAGAATTAGTGTGAGCCAAAACTGAGTCAAAATACGTTGACTCTTGACTGTCTAAGCCCCGAATTGATTCGCGGTATCCTGCGTCAACGAATTGCACTGAACAATAGAATTGGAAAGTTCGGCTAAGTGCTGTTTATACGAGCATCACCCCTGCAGAGTGTACTGTAGCTGCGTTGCGTTAAGGAACGGTTCGAACGATTCACGCACAAGCGCCGACTTTCTTTGTAGATGTACAAACCGCAGGGCTAGAAAATTGGTCCAAATAAACCTAGGTTTATAAGTTTTTAAAAACCTTTAAAACCTCTAAAATTTAATTTTTCAATTTTTAGCTTTTACATTTGTTGTGAAATTATTACATATCATATTGTATTTCATATTTCAATCGTGATTTTTGGTTATGAGGTCAATTTTGTGTACAGTGATCACTAAATGCTAAATTTTTAAAAATCTTTTAAAAAAATTTTAAAACCTTCAAAAATCTTTAAAAACCGTTAAAAACATTTTTAAAAGCCTTTAAAAATTAAAATTCTTAGTTTTTTTTAGCTTCGACAAACTGCCATGTCATTTTTATCGCTACTCTACATTTTCTAGGGCCAAACTCTACTTAGCTGAGTGATTGCGGATGTGTTATAGTTATACAACAATGCTCAGTGTCTCAGAGAACTATGTTCGCTTGCAAGAACTGTGTTTAAACGACGCTCCACAAATTAAACAACATGTACAGTAATTGCGCCGTGTAGCGAGTTGCACAACTTGTACGACAAGTTTACAACAAAATAATCAACGTCAGTATCCACAGCGAACGATTTCTCAATGATGCGCGTTCGCATCCATTGCGCCACTTAAGGTGCGTACAGAGCGAGCGACAGAAAGAAAAGGAAATGGAATGAACTGAAATGATATAAACCAAACCGAGATAAAATTAATGCCTGATAGCGCGGTCTTCATGTTTTTTTTTCATTTCATTCTAGTTTAGTTTAATTATGTCGCACTGTACGCACCTTTAGTCTCCATCACTACACTCTGTCCAAAAAAACAGTCAAAATTGTTTTTGTCATAACTTCGTCAACTTTCTACCAAATTTAATAAGTTTTGGCAAAAAATGGCCAAGACGATAAGGTTATGTAAGGTGCACTCATTTACCACTTCATCTGATTTATGTCAACCCACTACCGTGTGAAACACAGATGCTCAGAATTGTTACATTGCGGGGTGGTTATTTGTAGCGGATTGCTTACATGTACCTTTGCATCATCAGTTTGACAAAGGGTGCCAGGTGGGTTACTAATTATGTGGTAATGGCAAAAAACAACACACAATAAAATAGTTGACTGATGAGTTTAAAACACGTCCAATCAATAAGTGAATGCCGTTTGATCAGTCGTTTGTTGATTCCGCTATCAGCCAGTGGCGTGGCATCTAAGCCATTGTCTTTGTATGCCGGGCCCATTTTGGACATAAATTCTGATGATTTGCAAGCGAGTTGTTGTACAAACTTATAATTTTGCTAAGTAAATTACACTGAGATTTATTTTGTGCTTAATTAAGTCGTTACAGCGTCTACTTGGACAATAAAGCAGTGTTATGCAACAATTTGGAACATCTATGTTTCACACGGTAGTGCGTTGACATAAATCAGTTGAGGTGAAAAATGAGTGCATCTTGCATAATTTCATCGTCGTTGCCATTTTTGTGACAAAATTATTAAATTTAGTAAAAATTTGACTATGTTATGACAAGAAAAATTTTGACTGTTTTTTTTCTGAGACTCGGTGTAGGCGTGAAAAATACTTGTGCTTCTGTTTGCCGTCCGTCCCTAAAAACATCCGTCGCTAAAATTTGTATTGGATTTCTCAAAATAATGATTTAGTTTTTGTTTGTTTTTAGTTTTTTTTTCTTGACTCGTATTTGCATTTGGTCTGTTATGCCACAGTATTTTAGCTTTAGTTTTGTTAAGTGAGCTATACTTTGTTGTTTTTCATGAGCTGTTGTGTAGAACATTACACGCAATTTTATAAAATACAAATTTAGAAAAAATAATGTCTCCGTCCCTCTTTTTCGCCGAACAACAACCGGAAACACAGGTATTTTTTCAGACGTTACTGTTTATAACTGCTGTACAATTGCTTCTTAAATTATCTATATGTACGTTAAAATGCGCTCAAAATAATGTTTTTCCATTGAATCTGTGCGGGCATTGCTTGTTAGCGACACCGAGTATTATTATTTATTACACATTGTCCGCGATGACTATGTATAGTGTACAAATATGACACAGTATAGAATGGATATATTATTACGCCAGCGTTACAGACCCGTGCGTTTTACGTTGCTGCGTATTTCCTGTGCATTTCACATGCACGTTTCAGTACGGGCCTTGCGCCCGTCGAGATATTTTGGTTTTCAGACGAGTAATGTCTTCAACCAATAAAAACAACCAGTTCACCTTCTCGTAAAAAAGACCAACCATTTTCGTTTTCGCTATTAGACTATTATCCACTTAGTTTGCAGCATCAGAATATCTTGTTTAAAGTCTGTTCAAAAATTTTAGTTATGCAGCATATGCCTACTATGGCTCTGGGCCATAAGTGCAGAATAATGCTTGAACACTTATAAATGCACACCCCTCCTTCCAGATTTTCTAAAGATACGCCTCTCTCCGTTGCCGTATATCAGAATAGCAGCAACTGTAGTTGAGAAGCAACGTTTTCTGTAGCCTATCGATGACGTTTTCTGTAGCAAAATTGTTTGTGTTATTAGTATAACGATAAGTTATTTCTGTGCACTTTGTCGTATTTATGTGCCGGTTGTCGAACAAACAGTATTTTATGATCGCTCATAATTATGTCTGTCGCCGCGTGCGTGTTTTCGTTACTTTCTCTGTTCAAGAACCAACATTGAATAAAAATTCGTGACCTGTCTCCTTTGTGGTTTTTGTTATACGCGAAACTTTGTTAGCTTTTAAGATTACTTCTGTAATTTTTTCAAGCCCTCAGTATCAAATTATCGAAAGCGAATACTGACAAGTAATTTGAGCAAAGCTCACCTGACGCGCGATAGCATGCAGCGGTCCTGCCACTTTGGCAATCAGTGTACAGCATGCAATAAAATAATAATAATTTTGTATGCAATTCACTCTTAAAATGTGTGTCGCAACCCAAAATCGCAAAAAATACTAATAAAACCTATTTTGGGGCTTCAAGGTCATCCAAGGTCATCGATGTTGACATTTCCAAGAAGCTCTTCACTAGTGCTTGCTATCGTAGGCAGGATGTCTGTGCCTATCTGCATTCTGCAACTATTTTCATGCTAGACGAGGCAATATCAGTAAAATAACCAGTTATTAGAGGGGTATCCTTTTTTACTCTTGCGTGCGCAGGCCACCTCGAACCTAGGGGGTCGATACTTGGACTGCTAAAATTTGCGTTTAATGCTGAAAATTCACACCCATTTTGTCTTGGTCTATCTTCAGGCATTTCGTCGCAATTCACTCTTGAAATGTGCGCTGCAGCCAAAAATTGCGAAAAAATTCACTAAAAAGCCCCTTTCGGGGGTTTAAGGTCGTTCAAGGTCATCGATGTTGATAAAATTAAAAACACTCAATTTCTGGTGGCAGAAAATGGCAAAAATGCACTTTTTGACCAACGAACAGAAAAGTGAAAGTCAAAAGTCTCAGAACGGTTGTGGCAAGACATTATACGATAAGTTAACAGCAGTTAAAGCTATAGCTACACTGTTAAAAAACCTCGTTTTTAAATGACGACAAACTGGCAAAATTTTGAGTTTTTGGCAAAAATTTGAAAAAAGTTGCACTTTTTACGAAAGAAAAATGACATTTTTGGCGGCAAAATCCTTTAGAGCCTAGGTGTCCATGGGCGGCGCTAAAAATATGAAGCTAATGGCAAGGGGCAAGGGCCAGGGCACAGGTGACAATAATTTTTGTGCGCGCCAAATGTCGACCTTATTCAGTTGTTGTGTGCATCAAAAAGATGTAGCGGGGTCGAGGGACAAAGCCCCTGCTAGGGAGTCAGGGAGCTTCGCCCTTTGAAGCTAAAACACTTTTAGTTTTTGGATGTGTAAAGAAAGCCGCAAATGTGTTTGCTTTTTAATATTTGGAAACGCAAAAAGTCACAGAAATTTGTGTTGTCTTGCAAAAATGACGTTTAATAAGTCGCACTTTGGCATGTGTATTTACCAGAAGGCACTTTATCACCATCGAAATTTTTCATGCGGGGGGGCAGCTGGAAAAGGGAAAAAGCAAGTGCAAGGGAACAGAGGGGCAGCTGTCCTCTTGTTCTTTCTTTGACGCCGCCCATGTAGGTATCAGCATATCCCTCGCTATGCAGAGACCTTGTCTTAGGCTTATCTATCGCAAAAATGGGTTCTGTCCGTCTGTCACACGTTCAGTCCGTTAAGAAAAACGAAGCAACCTTCGATCGCGAAGTCTTCGATGCCTCAAAATCGTAAAAATGACAATTACATCGTTAATAACGGTAGGCTAAAGCTATAATGAATCACTCACTGTCTGATTTACAGGTCAACACAGACAACGTTCAATTCTACTGCGGCGGTGAGTTGAGTTTAAAGAAGCGAGCCATAAGTAGAACTGCAGATACAGGTGGAAAAGTTCGTAAAGGTCTAGGTAGCAAGAACATCAATACCGGTGTCGTGGGAAATTTGTCGCACCTCGAAAATTCTTTTCACCTCCATATAACCCGTACTGCTACGTGTATGAATAATTTTCCGGTGCGACGAATTTTCCACTACACCGGCCTACTGAGTGGACATGTAGGCTTTGCCGGATATTATAGGCCTATCACTGCGATGTGGCTCTAGCCGAAAGCCGTGCTGCTGCTGCTGCTGCTGCTAGTCACAACATGACGTCACGCTGATGATGACGCAACAATGACGCAGCAACCTGAGACGCGTTTGCCTGCTGCTGCTACGGACTGACATTGTAGAAGAGCTAAGTGATAAAGGCTACAGCAGCTGGCTGACAAGACACGATGGCGTGGATGGGCTCTAAGCTCATTTCGCATCTGGACAAGAAAGACACCACCGTCAGGTCAGTGACAGTGCGATGCTTTATTATGCTATGTACATGCCTAGGCTTGTATGAAGTGCACGAGCTTCTTCCGATAGCCTGCTCAGATGTCAATGAACATTTTTTGCCTGGAAATGGCATGAAAGACAGTAGGCCTACAAGTTTAGCTATGATATTTAATCTTCATTCAGTTCGATAACTGCTATTGTGTGAAATCTAGTCTGAAGTTTGGCATCGTTGTAGGCCCAATGACGGCATAGTCCAGGGGACTTTGGCGCCCCAGTCTTACGTTTGCCTCCTCTTTGCTTTTTTGTAAATTTTGCACCATCACTGACACTGTGATCAATGTGTCTGAGGACTTGAGTGTGTGACTCCTTTACAAGCTCTTAGCAATTATAGACAGAATACCTGACTAAATTTGTCATATTTCTCATCTTAGCTTCGCTTCTTAGCTGTTCTTTTTATATACGTTAGCAATACTCGCATTACTACGTATTTTGTTAATCAGCACAGCACATAGGCCTACATGTAGACATAAGGTAATAAAACACTGAACACTGTGCTGGAAGGACAGCAAGCAGGCCTAGCACTTGCAGATTGCTGTGAAAAAATATGTCTATATAGACTCGAAAACAAGCAAAAAGATTAGGCCTACAAAATGCACGAACATTTAAAGTACACTGCCGATCACTGTTACTGTAAATTGTAGCACCTATAGAGGCTCCTCGTGCAGTTTTGTTATTGTGTGCGCGTGTGTATTTAAACGTGTGCACAGAATTCCGCGCTATTCTCGTCTTCACAACGTCATTCCGAGACTGTACACCCAGCCGTGGATGCACGACATGAAGAACAGAACTCTGCTTCTCGAGGCAAGTCAACTAAGTTTTATAGCTTATAATACATGTAGAAACTTCGTACGATAATGCATGCTGCGTAAATATAGGCTTAGCCTACAGTTAACATCTCAATTTCACAAAATAGTGTAGCGATGCAGTTAAGACATGCACGGTGGGATATAAGAGAACACGCAAATGTCCTCGATTGGTTTGCAATTAATTAAGCAGTTAAACTAAAGCAATCGCTGTTTTAAAGTGTATTCGAAACGACAGAAATGAAATTAATGAACTACTAGAATGCGCTCGTAATAGTGCATATTTCCGCCAAGTGGAGTAATTTAAACATTACAACAACAACAACAACAACTACTACTACTACTACTACATTGTGACCATGCACCTATCTGGCACAGTTATGGAGATATGGCGCCTCAAAGACATGTACACAGACACACGGAACGACGGACACATACAACGACGGACAGAACGACCAATCTTATAATCTCCTCCAATATTCACTTCGTTCCATTGGCGGAGATAAAAATGAAAGCCGCGCGCTGCGGCGTTTACCAGTAGTTTATTTCGTTTCAACTCTGTCGCTTTGTGCGCTCTTTCATGCAGAACGCGGTGCCGGCGCGGACGGGAACATTCGAGGACAGCACTCCGGTGTTCTGGGAGAAGCGCGAACAGATGCACTACAACATCGACCCACGCGACGCGACGGACCGGCGCTACGTGCTGCCCGAGCGATGTCGTCTGCTCTGGCCGCCCATGCACTACCGCGATCGCAAACACTTCAGCTCCTGCATCTACTACAACGACAAACCGGACCCACGCTGGCCGCTCGCGCCGCGACCCATCGACATGAAGAAGATCATGCAGATGACTGCCGAGTGTCCCACCACAACTACAACCACGCTGTGACTCGATCACCGGCAGCGACGACGACGACGATCCCTAGCGGACCTCAACGTCGACGACGAACTGACCCAACGTCACTTCTGACTGTTCTGTGTTGTATAGATCACAGTGAATTGTTCCCATTTTTCACGTTTCTTGATAATCTCTATTCTATGTTTTCGTTATTATCTGAGGACACATAATTACATCCGTGTCACTGATTAGGCCTATGTATAATGCACACTAATCGTTGTTAGTTACATGCATTATTATGCTTTTATTCAATCAGTCAATGAATGCTTGTTTATAAAGTGCCATATCGCGAGATAGACCATGCCAGGCTTACAGTTTGAACGTGTAAAAATAAACGTAAGTATTTATACTGCATATGCGCAAAATTGTATAAATTAAAATTTGTATAAAAATGCAAACGACTATTTTAAATAGCTTACCTATCTGGAAAAACCCGATTGTTAACCAGGCCCTCAAAAATTTCTGTGTTCCCGGTTTCCGTCTTTCTCTAAAAAGCCTCCATTTTTATAACTTTTGTCAGACACTCACAAATATTGATGGTGTTTTTATTTAGCTTTCAAAGTTTTAGGGAAAAAGCTGCTTGAATTTAGCCTAGGCCTACTCCGTTGGGCTGCAACAACCGTACCTTAATTGGTTCTCGTGGGTATTCAACGTGCTGATAATGTTTTTATGAGTTGTTCCGTAACATTACACGGTATGCCATGAAAATAAATAAAACTTTTCGCCCCCGCGGGCCACGTCTCTATTATTTCATCAAACTATACAACTGGAAGCACGGGAATTTTTAAGGCGTCAACTGACTTTTCTTAAGCTTTTTTCAGAAGATTCGCTTAATTCATTGAACAAGTGAAATACAGAAGACATTATGTCTTTAAACAACTCTTACTTAATTGTAATGTCCCATTCGCAATCAATATGTTATGCAATATGCAATTACGTACAGAATTTTTTTTAACTTTTGGAAATGTTTAAAATAAAATTTTAACTGGCTGTCTTATTTTGTCGCTATCATTAAAATGTCGCGTCTTTTTCCGACTGTAATAAGTGAAGCCTTCACGGCATTGTAGCAATATTTCTGCTTTTAACGACCAACTGTACGCATTTCATAAGGTGACGTAAGTTTTTTAGAATATGCCTACAAATCGGTTATGGTTTAATTCTGCGCTGGTGAAAACAAAATTGACTTTTGTATTCAAATCTGTGCTACTTCCAAGTTCCGAACACAACGAAAGATGAGACGATAAAATCTGCAGCAACAACTGCAAAGTCAGTCGAAAATAATTGCAAAAATTAGTTAAAATATTACATTTTAGCGAAAGTAGGCCTCAGTGATATTTGTTCAAGCCTCAAGAGGTCTTTTTATTGCAGCACACTGTACGTTAAATACACATTATACACAACATCATGACCATGTAAATAAGGACCCGTATTAAAATGTGTACGACATATGTACAGTGATCAGACAGTTCACGCTATACAGACTACGTACACTGCAGGTTCAAATCATATAATACGCCCTCATTTATGACAAAGGTTAAACAAAATGACAGAATATTGTCTTTGGTTTAAAGACTAGAATGTCGTCTAATATAAACATGATAGTGATAAAACATCAGTTTTCACAGCTCTATATTGATGATAAGTTTGTCTCACTAGTACGACGATTTCATCGAATGTTGCAGTCTCTAACAAGTTACGGACTCCATCAATCTAAATCTAAAGGGTCGAGTTTCGCTTCAGGGCAGGGCCTTCCATCCCCTCCTGAAGGATGAAGACATCCCCCCGAATTAGCAGGGGCTACGAGACCGAGACGCCGTAGGCGTCGAGGGGGTGAGGAATGGGGAGGGGGTTTCCCCCTCCCCAGCCGATTAGGGGGGCTGGGGGAGCGTCGTCAGCTCCCCCAGCGGGGTCCGGGGCGGAGCCCCGGCCGAAAAACGAATTTCATGCATTTTAAGCTCCACAATGCACTTCTCTGGTGGATAG
>Ga0209367_1013940_pt1 | contig 10269 bp, 4 predicted proteins | sample WorMetLIZISLAND2_FD_187412 | JGI IMG/M metagenome (GOLD analysis project Ga0209367, IMG submission 187412) | Marine gutless worms symbiont microbial communities from Max Planck institute for Marine Microbiology, Germany - Olavius geniculatus... ...
CAGTAAAACTGCTTGAAGTGTTGGCCCACTGTGACACTTGTACACTGGCCCACTTGACAGCTGCAGTATCGATAATGTTCTGCTCCTGACCAATACAGGCTCTACCAGTCACTTCTTGACATTACAAACATTCCTAAACTTCTTCTGGCAGACACACTGCTGCAAGACAGTCAAACCTTGTAACAGACCTGCTGTTGGGGCCCACAAATTAGGACAGATAGAATTTATTGACGTTTTCCCATTCATTTTTACACGTATTATGCCTGGTCTGCTTTCCCCAGGTAGTGCAAAAGCAGACGTTGGGTGAGGTAAAAACTAAAAGACTTATTTCATAGCCAATTGTGTCATAAATATTTCTGCCAATTATTAGTAAAATCTGCTAATCTTTATTCAGGGTACGATCAATAATGTTGGGGATGTTTTTTCAGGTTTTCTGTTTATTTTAATGCATATTTCGCTTGATCTGCTTTCCCTAGGTAGTGCAGAAGCATACATTGGGAAACTGAACGGTCATTTGATGGCAAGTTGTGTCAGGAATATTTGTGCCAAAAATTATTAAAATTTGGTAATTGGTTTTCATGATACAGTTGAAAATGTCGGGGATGTTTTTTTTGGGACACAGTGTACTTACTTACTTACTTGCTTATTTAGTAACTCATAATGTCACCAAGCTGCTAGCGTGTTTTTATTGCTACCGCAACCAGTGACGATACGGGAGTTTGTGTTTAGTCAATAAATAGGTTTGTCACAGTAGTTGACACTTTGTTTATAAATGCTAAGTTACTCGCAAACATGAACTGAAGACTAAGTAAGAGTATGCAGCATTATCTACTTTGTCTAAGTTAATTTTGCATTACTTGTCTTAGGTCGTAGAAAACTGCTAGTCATGCAAGTGAAGTCATTTTTAGCTGACCATACTTAAGTAATGTTCGAGCTTATGGTACAGTTGTTGTCTGTCCATCACGGATCCATGTATTGTGGCTAAGCATTCAGTCGTAGGAGGAAACTTTTTTGCAGGTATAACTATCAGTAGCCTTTTGTCGAGGCTCTTCACATACAAAATTTGGGGGATGCTGTTTAAGGGCAACATTTTCAAATCATCGACCTGGGATAACCTTAAAGGTCACTGACAACCAGTACAGTCAGCTATCCTAGCGACAGCTGGGCTTCTTGTTTCTAATGCTTTGCTATTCTCTGCTGTTTGTGTGACTGAGTATGTAAATAAACAACTGAATGCATTTTCCAATCCAAGATACATTTGTAGAGTGCATCTGCGAAAGTCTGTAATGCGCTATTAGATTAAACGTATAAATAAATGAGTACGTGAATGAATGTATGATATAATTAATGGATTGTTCGATTGACTGCAAATGTTTGCAGACCAAGTGTACCACGCCAAATCCTCCCGGGCCACAGATCTACCGCCGTGACATGCTCTCCATCTATGAGGTACAAGGTGACCAGGCGGGTGAGTACTGTAGCAACCTCGGGCTGTTCGCCCGCCTCTTCAGTCGTCACGAGTCGCTGTACGCCTGCGCGGTGCAGCAGTTTGACTACTATCTGCTGTGCACTAGTGACGATGACTTCAGCTGTCGACTCATCGGATTCTTCAGCAAGGTCCGAGCACTAGTGTTGTAGTTGTTTGCACTTCGTAGTAGCTGTCGGTGTAGCAGTTGGCTATGTAGTAATTGACTGTACTTTGTAGTAACTGTTAGTGTACCGGTAGTACCAGTCTTGCATAGGCTGTGTCGCATTAAAACAACTCATTGCATCATTTGTTGCTGTATACTCATGTCTTTGCCATGCTGTGACTGGTTTTCAAAAGTCTTTCGCTGATTTTTTTCTTATTTCTGTTCTAGTTTCAGTCATCACTATTTCTTTTTTCAGTTTTTTTTGTTGTTATCAGGCTTTCAGCTCTCCCAATCACATGGATTTTTTGGTGTTTTGCATAACAGTACTTTCATTTCACTTTCGCTCACTTTCTCTCACTTTATTTTCATTTAGAACATTTAAGTTTTTAGTTCAAGTTCTAGATTAAACTGGTAGCAGCTTTCCTGCTGGCTTGTCAGTGCAAATCTTGCATCGTATCATATCATATTGGTTGCATTGGTTGCTGTGTTTTGCTGTAGCGAGTTGGCGGGACTGACAACTTGTCCTATCTCCTTGTTTTGCCTCCTCACCGCGGCTCCGGCTACACACAGCTTATGATTGCTCTCAGTAAGTACTATCACCAAAGTATATACCTTTCCTGATCTACAGGGTGTGGCAAAAAAGTAGCCCCCAAAAGTTTTTTGCTGTTTTCTCAGCCTCCGTTTGGAATTTTAATTTGAAATTTTACAGCTTTATTTAGTAAAACATTCTACATTTAACTGCCAAGTAAAATATAATTTCTTGGATAAACGACGAAGTTATAGATTTTTTAACATGACCGGCCGCCTACTGATTTTTTTGCATTAAAAATGTTCAAGCTACAACAACAATCCAGTAACATTGTTGAAAGAAGACAGTTAACTTAAGATCAGATGCCAGAATTTCATTGTCACTGTGAATGTTTGAAGCATCCACCGCTAGCTCCCAGCTCTTAACACAACCCTTCAGTCGCTTAATTTGAGAAGTCTTTCACAACCTTGTCGATCTGTCCTTGAAGCAGGTTGCCCCAGATAACCTGAAGTGCTTCCTTGAATTCGGCGATTGTTTTCGGCTTTTTTAAAAACTTGCAGTAGTTATATTTGGCCAACTTGTAGGCCACTGTTTTTTTTGTGCCACTGTTTTTTTGTGCTGAAAAAATCGATAGTTGGTCATGTTAAAAAGTCTATAACTTTATCGTTTTTTTAACAGAATCGTATTTTGCTTGGCAATTGAATGTAGAAGGTTTTACTAAATAAAACCGTAAATTTCAAATTAAAATACCAAACAGTTGCTGATAAAACTGCAAAAAAACTTTAGGGGCTACTTTTTTTGTCACACCCTGTATATATGCATCGTGTCTCAGAAAACGGTCATTTTTATCGTTCGTATATTCTCCGTATGGTATCGGATTTTCAGAATTCTTCCACTGAACCATTCTGTAGACAGTGCATCAGTGAGATAATTTTTTTGAAAATCCATTAACGTTTGGCAAAGATATGGAAGATAGAAAAGTGTCTCAGCTTTTATTGGGGACACGGTATAAAAATACTTTGCTATGACTCTGTGCCAGTGATGGGCAAATTCCTGGCACAATTTGATTCAAATCATGGTTGAAATGCTGTATAAGATGATTTGGTTTAGGTAGTAAAGGTTTGGTTTTAATCACACTGATTTGATTTGAAATTTTTTTCAATAAATCTACGCTTTATTTGGAATTTTTAATTTGGAAATTGTCAATTGGTTACTTACTTTGGACTCAAAGGGTTTGTCTTAGAGAGTTAGGTTTAAGATTTGTTGCACAAATTAACTTTTGCCCTAAAATTTTAAACCATTCACGTTTTGTTATTGAAAGCTTTGGAATCTGAGTTAAGATTGGCTTTCAAAAGATCAGAGATTTGGAGAAAGAATGCTTTGGCATTTGTGATTTGGCTTAATTATTTAAGTCATCTTTATTAAAGATTTTATGTCTTAGCTTATGATTTGATTTGTATTGGTGAATATTGGGCAATGCCAGTACACAACAGTATCATTCTAATTTTATTGTCATGTGATGTAGGTTATGAGCTGTGCCGTTTGTCACTGTGTGTGGGAGCACCTCAACCCCCGGTCTCTGATGAGCTGTATGCTGCCCATGTATTCTGCTGGAAGGCAGCCGTCGTTGATTACTTGCAGAAATGTCGCATGGCATCACACCGTGTCGGACTCACAGTTTCGGGTTTGTCGTCGTATTTTGTTGTATGTTAAGTCCTTACTAAGGCGTAATGCCTATAGGTCAGCAGTCAGCACTGATCTATGTTTCCTTAGCCGCCAGCTAGGTACCAGCTTACACTGCGACACAACGGATATGGGGTATTTCAGCTGTCACCGGTACTCGCGCTACTTATTGCATGCAGTTTGCTGTGTTTTTGCATATCTTCAAATTTTTAAGCGTGCCCGTTTGCTTATTTACTGTCAGTGGCAGAGCTCTTTGTGTAGTGGTCCATACGTTGGTATTCATCAACGACCTTGCTCTGCACCATTTGAGGTTTGAAAATCCAAGGGTTCAATAATCTGATTCCGACCGTCATAAGGTTGGCTGGCAGACGACAGACGCAGATTCCAATCTTTCCATATGTCATGCCAATGCCAATGCCATATACTGCGTGTGAAGTGGCAGGACCATGTGAGGAACGTCGACATAGCTGACAGGACCGGTCTGCCAAGCATTGCAGATGTAATCAGCAAGAGGCACCAAGCACTGTTTGGTCATGTTGTTAGACTGGATGCCACCACACCTGCACACCAAGCGTCATGTCAGGTCATTGCAATGAAAGGTGGGGAGAGTCTGGGGATGAACTGGAGAAGACCTCCTGGGCGTCCTCAAAAGACCTGGATACAGCAGATTGGCAATGGAACACCGGCCAGCTGAAGACAGATGTGGCAAAGTGGGGATGAACGTGGACATCGTGGGGAGTCGTCGCAACGGACCTCAGCTGTCTACGCGTCATGATGATGATGATGATGATAAGGTTTGGTGGTGGCTATGTTAGGGTCAGGTTTACGGTCATGGTTACGAATTAGGCGAAATTGAACTTTGGATTTTTGAATTAAACCATCTACCTATAATCCCAGGCAGACATCTATCATGCCAGTGGTGATGCAGGCCTCATAAGCAGCTTGAGCCAGAGGTTGGCAGCCACCCAGCACTGTTCACTGTCACGTTCATCAGATGAACTACAGTTTTTGATCGACCGTGCTTAAGTAAGGTCGAGCTATTGGCATGGTTGTCGTTCGTCTGTCTGTCTATCCGTCTGTCTGTCACAGATGTGTTGTGGCTAAGTATTAGGTCGTACGGGAAAACTTTTTACACGAATAATCAGTCATGTGTGTTAAACTCGGGCATGTAAAATTTCAGCCATCTAGTTGAAGGGGAACATTTTCACATTAGGGGTTGAATGAAGGGGGATAGGAAATTCAATGCAAAGTTAGCCATATCTCGGAAACGGTGAGAGATACGGCCAGGGTTACTATTAGTCACTAATAGGAAGTGGCATACGCCCTTTCAGGTGAAATGAAAATCATTGATTTTGGATAACCTTGAAGGTCACTGACAACCAGGATGCTTGGCTCTCCTAGTGACAGCTGGACTTCTTGTTCAAAATGCTGCTTAAATATTTACTTCTTTACATAATGAAATATAGCAAACGAACATGGGTGTTATTTATTAACGAACTTTGCAAGAGCACTAGAAACATCCGGGGGAAAGGCTGAAAAAATGCATTGCATAGAATTTAGAAAGTTGTTTTCATTTTCTTTGAAATGTCTTTGACAACAAACAAAATGTTTTACTGTGCTACCCTCAATTATCTGTTACTGTTATTGCTATTGACTGTAGTGTGGAGTGTTTGTATTGTTGCAGACATAAGTCAGAACACAGGGATCAGTCTGGAGCATGTCACGTTGACACTAAACCTTCTTAGACTGGCATCCAACAAAGACACCGGGTTGGTTTATTAGTTCTTTTTAATTATTTATAATTGAATAAACTAGGTAACGGAAAGTGATTTTAGAACACTGGGCTAGTCTTCATTTATTTGGGAAATTACTTATACATTTTATCTGTGTTTTGTGTATTTGTGTTTGGTGTATATGGTTCCATGCAGTCGTACTTGAGTGCGGCACTAGATTCAAATTATTATTTCTCAAGAATCGGACTTGATTCCATTTGACTTGAACTCAATCTAAGAGAACTCGACTACATCACTGGCCCCAGTTTACATCAGTCGTACCGTTTCTACTATTATTACCACCGCTAGTGCTGCTGCTATGAATATTACTAATAGTCCGGATTTTCATGCCTCTCGGAAAGTCCTGGATTTTTACCTTGATTTCTCAGGTGGTGGAAAGTCTTACAAAAAATAAGTTTGGTCCAGGAAAGTACTGCAAACTAAAGCCTTCTGAGAATTGAAAATAAACTACGTGTATCACTAGTGTAGCATTTACTGAGTTTGTATATCGGATTAACTCTGTATGTACAGTAAGTAATTGCTGTTTGTTTTTATGTTAAACTATTGGCAGGCTCTGAGGTTTTAGAAAACATTTTGACTGTCCTGCAAAGTCCTGGAATTTGTTATCAGTTAACATGTGGCTCGGTGCAAGTTTGCTGATTTGACTCACCCGTTGCAATGCCGGAACGACTCTGGGCAAGTTGTTCACCGTCGCACACGTGCGCTTCTGTCACCAAGCAGTGTAATTTGGTACCGGCGCAACCGCTGGGAAGGTTACGGCAGTGCGTGGAAGAGAACTCCACGGATATAACCGAGCCGTGTTTGCACTTATTGCCGGCTCGAGATCTTGAAAACGGCGATGAGCACTGCTCGCATCGGTCACAGACTGTAAGAGAGCGCTGTTGGCCATTGGTGGTATTTAAACTAACCAACCTTAAAAGTGTAGTTACCTTGTGGTTATTGTGGTCATTGCTATAGTACGGTAGACGTGAGTGCGAGCAAGCTGAAGGACTGCATGCGTCAGTTCACACTGAGTCGTAAGCTGCAAGTCACACTGGACCCTGCATTAGTGCAGTGGACACCGCCTGGGACTAGTGCTACTGCAACCACAAGAGCGCTTCGTGATCGCCAGGTTAGTAGTATTAGTAGTAGTAGTAGTTGAAGCATTAGCAGCAGCGAAAGTTAAGTGTTACAATATGATGTCGGACTTACGATCTTACAGACTTATCATCAAGAGGTCCTGGGTTTGACTTCCGGTCAGGTTACTATCAAGTAGTTACTACTTCTATTAGGTGACTGTCGGCGGACAGGTAAAGCATCTAATCAACAACAAGGTCAACTCAGCCTTCAATCCCTCCCATGTAGGTAAATCAACTACCGGCCTGTCTGGCTGAGGTTAAGGCGAGATACGTTCACCTGTGTCGCGTGGAAGGTAAAAATGTGATCCCATGTGGCAGGTGACACTCTGTAGCTGTGATGCCTGTACACAACTTTTGATCTTTACTTACTGCATTTCTGAGAAGTTCTGGAGATCTTAACTTGTAATGTTTATGTTTGTTATCCTGCATTTTTCTGAACAGTTAGTCAGCTGACTGTTTTTACTTGTCTGTTTGGCTTGTTGAGTTATTTTGCTTTAACCATTGATGGGGTTGCATATTGATTTCAATTAGAGCTGTTGATTAATTTTAAAAAAATTGTTGGTCACATTTATTGCGTAATTAATTATTTTAATCATGCATCATTTGTTATCGCACACATTTTTTTCCTGTTCATCTTGCAGTTAGCCGATGTCGGAGAACTACTAGAAGCTGTGTTCAATTCTGGGTAGTTTTTGTCGTATGTTGGCAATCGTGTTTCTGCAATTTATGACTCGGTGTTAAACATTTGAACATTTTAAATTTTTTCGATTGTGATAAATTTCTCAACGCGTTAATTTGACAGTCGCAGTTTCAGAAAATATCAAAATAAACGAATATGTGGATTGCTGAATGTCTTGTGTGTTTTAGGTGAATGGTAGTGAGCCATTGTCGGCAACGTCATGTCATGATACTGTGCGTTCTCAGCAGTCACGATTTGCTCATCTTCACAGGCTGCCTACCGGCGGTGAGTTTGTTTCAGTGCTGCACAAACGTTTATTATTATTAGTCGCTGTGCAATAGTTTCTTGGTCTAGCAGTAACATTTAGAGCTGTGAAATTAACGTGTTAATTAACGCATCAGTGCGTTAATAAATTAATGCGCATTAGAAAAATGAACACGCATGTGTAAATTTATTTAATTTGCTAAATTCTGTAAAGCTAAAGTTCCAATATTCCGTTAAACTGCGGTTATTTGACAGTCGAATGAATTCAAGTAACTAAACTGTAGTTGCTGTTCCATCACTACTGTAAATAAATATTATTTAGATAACAGGCTGATAGATTTCTCTGCTAGTGATGACGTCAGTTATTGTTGAAAAAATGTGTTTCTATTTGCTTTTTAACTTTCTATATTCTACAAGCGGGCCTCCGAAATTTTGCAGGGTCCGGGGTAACTCTCCCCTCCTTTTCTTCTCGACGGGCCTTGGTGCGTTAATAACTCGTTAATTATCGCATTAGAAAAATGAACACAGTGCGTTAATGCGTTAAAAAATTAACGCTTTGACAGCTCTAGTAACATCGTTGGTTGCACTGGTACATTTATATGCACCCTGATTGAATAGGCTTTTAAAAGTCTCCTTTGTACAGTCGTGTTTTACTGCGGTGACACATGACTTTCCCACACTTGTGATTCTTCACTGTTACAGTAACCGACTTGATGTGTGTGTAAACCATATAGTAAGTAAATAAAATAAATAGTCCCACACTTAGGTCAGTTGTTAGAAGTTAGCGACTGACTTGGTGAGTTAGTGAGTCATCTAGCAACTTAAGCAACTGTTGACATTGATGGTTTAGGAGCACTGCAGTTGGTGATCATATACAGAAATTTATTATAATACAACTTTTATTTTATTGTTTTTTGTTTACGTTTTGGCAACTAGCTGTTCTAAGAAAGGCAGCAGCGGTTGCCAAAACATGAACAAATGGAATAAGTTAAAGGTTTTATTTTGATGAATTTCTGGGTATAATTCATGTACCATATTACCTGAATATATTCAAAAACTGGTTGTGGGTTTGTAGGTGAAGAAGTGGTCGGGAATGAAAAAATATCGAAGTCACCATCATCATGGACAGAACATGCTGTGAGCAGTGCCAGGCAAACAGCCTCCACTAATAGTCAGCCGGCTCGGGGGCGCAATAGAATATCTAATCAGCCAGCTCAGGGTCGGCATAGAGCATCTAACCATCGTCCAACCCCACGTCGAGTGTCCACTACGGTGCGCAGTCCACCGCGACAGATGTCACGTCACAGAGGCACTCAGATCGACCAATCACTGGACAGCCACCTGCCAACGGTGTGTATAGTCTGTGTGTCGTTAAGATTTGCTGTCATTGGTACCAACACCAATAACTGACACTAATGAAACTGACAGTGATTAATGACAGACTCTTGGCAATAAGCAGACTCTGGCTGGGAAGATAACTGTTGGTCTGGCATCGCACTGGCCTTGCGTCACAGACTCAATGGTTTGTCCACCTACAAGCTCAAAGGCCTAAGAAAGGGAAACGAACACCCTGCCTCGGCCCCTTCTAGGGTATGGCTTTTTTACCTTCACCTACCTTAGGGTTAATGTTAGGGTAGGGTTAGGATTAGGGTAGGGTCAGTGACTTAGTGTTAGGAGTTGGTATATAGTGTTTAATAAGTACGGTTCCGTTGATGGTTTAGGAACACTGCAACGACCAACATCTGGGAGATAAGCACCCCGTTTATGCTCCTTGTGGGGTATGGTACCTTTACCTTTTGCCTAGTTATAACAATGCTCTTGTTCTACAACTGAAAGGTGTTGGAAAACATGAGTTATATTTAGCATTGTGACATGATAAGTTTATTGTTATCATTTTGGGAGAAAAAAGAGAACGTTCTGTTGATGAATTGCTGCAGGCATCTGCGGTGACTTCAGATTCGGTTGCAGACGAGTCAGCTTCTATACACCCAAGTCACAAACGAGCGAGTAAGAAATCTAGAACCGGCACAGGTAGGTCAGGAAAAGCCGCGGGAAAAGCCGGCAAATCAAAGTCACCAACCGGTAGAAAGTGGCGTCGTGAGCCAAGGGTCGGAACACGTCGCAGCCCGCGAGCTCATTCTCAGGCTGAGGCTGCGGTGGCCGTAGCAGAAAGAACCAGTGCTGCTGGATCCAGTGACGAGGAGGAGACCAGTGGTCCGGAGACTGTTGTCAATGACGATACACTGGAAGATGCACAGCCACTGCGTGATAACCTGACACCTGTAAGTCTTATAGTAGTAGTAGTAGCAGTGCTCAGCAGCAGCAGCAGTAGCTGTAACAAAGACCGTAAAGCGCCGAAGGCGCAAGACAGACAGCTCTAGGCTAAACGCGTAATCGCTATGGTGAACGCCCTCTAGCGGCCTGGAGTTTTATCACTGCCATGGTTACTGCTGTAGCATGTAACGCATTGCAGAAAATTTGTTTTTAATTAATTAATTTGTAATTAATTACAAGCTCGACAAAATTAATGACTATATTCCAATATTGCAGACAGATATAAGTTTTAATTGAT
>Ga0209367_1013941_pt1 | contig 10267 bp, 9 predicted proteins | sample WorMetLIZISLAND2_FD_187412 | JGI IMG/M metagenome (GOLD analysis project Ga0209367, IMG submission 187412) | Marine gutless worms symbiont microbial communities from Max Planck institute for Marine Microbiology, Germany - Olavius geniculatus... ...
CGAAACTGCGACAGGTCCGGTAATGTCAGTACTTGTGCAAACTGTTCAAACATCAGATTGTAAATCCGTTGACTGTTCGCTGATGACGTTGTCGGTTGGCTTCCACGATCCATCGTTGCACAGAAGTATTGTGCACGCTGGTCAGCGCGCTGCCTAACAGTCTAACAGACACTGTGTGAAATTAGACCAAAAGAACGGATGTTGAAGTGTTTAAATCCGTACACACGTAAGACGTTTTCGTCTTTAGACGACTGAGGGAACAAGCGGACAGGTCGATACGCTCCCTGTCCACTTGATCTTTGCCGTAGTATCGGCCTGCGGTTTACATTTTTGGCCCTTTGGGCCTCAACTCGGCCTGCGGCCTTGATCTCGGCTTGCGGCCTCAATTTTCGGCCTGCGGTGTCAATTTTCGACCTTTCGGGCTTCAACTCGGCCTGCGGCCTCGATCTCGGCCTGCGGCCTCAATTTTCGAAACTTTGGGCCTCAACTTGATCCAGGTTACCCAGTAGCATTATGGGCGCTCTATTATGCGTTGCAGTGCTTTGGATACGTCACCATTGTGAGGACGTTTATATGACGTCACAGCCAATCGCTGCGCACAGCTCTGCTGCGGCCTAATTAAGAGGTGTGGCTGCAAAATTTTGAAAAAAGTGAAATTTTTTTCAAACGGACGACTTCTCAGCGACATCTCAATTAGCCTGTGTCTCGGCCATGTAGGACACGGATCTGCGTGCAAAATTTCGCGGCCGTAGGCCCTACGTTGTGCCGTTTTGAAGTTATTGGCAGTCGCAACTCTCAAATATAGTAGGACTATATGATACGCGAGGCGATTGTCGCCGCAACCAGTCGCTTGTAGTGAATACACGAAGAGTTGAAAAGGAGACGGTCGCGGCGATCGTCGGGGCGACGATTGCCTCGTGTATTCGCCACATTAGAGACTAAGAGAATGTTTTAACAAAGTATGGCAGTTGATTAAATATTTTTTGTTAGTCCTGATGTAACGCTAACCTTATAATGTGTCACGGGTACAAAAAAGGCTAATCCCAATTGGTGCTGCCAGTTGCTACCCTGCTTCAGTGGTGAAAAATCTGGTTCGTTGGTGTCAAATATTTGAAGTTTTACAGTTGCAGCCACAAAAACGTGCAAAGCGATCAAATTTATGTATCTGTGGAAATAGTTGGTCTTTCACATGTTCAAGCAAGACAGTGCACTATCACACCAAGCTTGCAAGATGTTGAGTTTTTGGATTACAAGACGCCAGATTTTATGTTTCCATGTTGCTCAGTGCTGACACAATAAGCATTTTTCATTAGCGAACCAAATTAAGTTCACCATCGAAGCAGGGTAGCAACTGACAGCACCAGTTGAGAGTAGCAAGTTTGTACCTGTGACACATTATGACGTCAGCGTTAGATCACGACTAGTAAAGAATATTTAATCAACTGCCATATTTTGTTCAAATATTTCGAATTAGCATTTTTTTCAGCTACAACTGGTAAAAATTTCATGTAAATTGTTTATAATTTGAGAAAATTATGGAAAAAAAACAAAAAGGGTCTTTTTTATAAAACACCGTGTAAAGCCTTGTATGCCTAGACCTATGATGCTGTCAGAAACTACTGATACTGCAAGTGAAAAAACAGCACACACACAAAAACAACACACACTATTTACAGGCCTACACTAACACAAGTTTAACAGATTAACGGACAAACATTAAGCACCGGTCAAAATCAGCGGACTGTAAAAACTGTACTCTGTTGGCAAAAACAGTGTATGCAAATGCGAGGCCTCTGCGTGAGAGTTATCAGTCTACCTGACCAATACATAAACAATTGCAAATGGGGGATCGAAGACATCAATATTGGATTGAACCTCAGCCCCACCAAAACCTTCAATAGGGAACCAATTAAACATACGCGATTATATCATTGGACTATTGTCGACGAAAGAGAGGTTCTTATCAAATTTTACATTACTCACGACCTGTACTGGAACGCAAGATTCGATTACGTGTAGGCCCTACGTACGTATTTAGTTTCATCAAAGAATAGAGAAATACGTATAATGCCTACGTACGTATTTCAACAAATTCTATTTCAGCTATGAAGCGAATGTCAAGTCAACGACAATAAAATAGTTTACTTTACAATTTGTTCTTATTGCAGTGTTAATAGCATATTGCAGTCATGTTCACAAGCTGAATGATATGCATGGTAAGCGAAATAGCGAGCCCACTCGTTTTAAATAGGCTTAGGCCTACTGCTTGTAACTTTAGAAGTACTGGTCAGATTGGCACCAAATTTGGCATCAATTAACGATATTTTATTTCTAACATTAATCAAACGTGACCGCATTCACTGCGTGGTGTATCGTCATTCATTCGGCACAAGTAAGAGTGCCTTCAATGACGTTTGGCTCGCCTAGGGGTGGCAACTCAAATATTTCCAGCAGTTCATTTAGCTTCATCTTTGTTCCCGCTGTCATCTCTGGTGTACTCAAACAGCCGATGGCTGACTTGCATAACGGAGAATTTTCCTGTGAATCAACGTTGAAGGCGTTGACGGCGCGCTCAGCCAGTGAGAGGGGCAGATGACAGAACTCCAAGATGACACGGCACATGTCAAGAGGACGTGCAACAAGGTCCTCATAGCGCACTGCACTTATGTCAAACCCACGGCGACGAACGTCCAAGTAGCTAGCGATCGTAACTGCCGACAACAGGACGCCGAAAGCAAGATCACCCTTCAGACGTATGCAGAAGTTGGCACCGTTTAAACCCATTAAGTCGATCATTATCTGCCCTACCCGGGGAGTCATTTTGCCAACTTGACGAAGGAGATACGCCGTCGGAACAACCAAGGAAGTACGATACAGCGACTTTGCAATTTTCTCTACGTCTCGGTACATGAACAAACATCTGCTCGACGGAAGCAACTCCCTACAAGTATACATCGTATTAGTATAAGTAGGCTTATACATTTGGCTTGGTAGAGTAACGGTTAGGAGTGGACGTCAACGATAATGAAATAAACAAATAGAGTCGTTGGTTCGACTCCCGGCTATCAAGTAGTTTGTATACTTGGAATGGTGAGTGTCTCTGCGTCAGATAAACCATCTCGGTATATAACCAACACCAAAGACAGCTCAGCCTTAGATCCCTCCGGGGTAGGAAAATCGATCGAGTACCGGCTTGCCTGGTTGGGGTTATGGCGTAACGTAATTTACCTGTGTTGGATGGCAGGTAACACTGTGCGATCCTATATGGCTCTGGGATGGGTATCCTATGAAAAGCGCCAAAGTCTCAGAAAGAATCAGGGCGCATTTAACCAAAACAAGCACTCAGTGGCCATTTTATTTCGTCGTTTTAAGATCGAAAGCGAATCGATGCATGAAATGGAAGTTGAACTATATAAACTACCTTGGCCACGGTACTGGTACACTGAATGCGACGACAGGTTACACTAAGTTAACACTAAGGGAGTACGTGACATGACAAGAGACTTTTGCCTGAGCACTGAAAGAGTAGGAATGGTGAGAGACGTCAACTTGACAAAGTATCCTAGAGGCTGCGGTTGCATTGTCGGGTACGGTCGACATTCCCAGCGTATGACGTCACGTGCCAGCTGGCGTAGTTCCGATGAGTCGCCCGACTTCCGGTATTTCATTGCAACAATAATTGGCGACATAGGCACCGATACAGACACACAGCATCCCGTAAATTCCATTATCTGTCATTTTACATGCGAACACACCAATACACGCAACTATGTACACAATCAAATAAAACGAAGCAATTTCAGACAGTTCGTACATGATAACCTGACACAGTTGTTAACAAAATAGCTGGCTAGTCCACTCCAAAAACAGCCAGTAAAGTAGCCTATTAATTAAGTAAATTAGCAAATATTAATAGCTAAGCCTATATACAGCAACATGTCGCTATGTAGTAGGCCTACATTTGACAAAATATTTTTTTTACAAATGGGCAGTGACAAAATGAAACCCAACTAACACAAAACACGTAGACTATACGTATAGCAAGATGCGACAAACGTGCCACCTGTGTGAGAAGAGTCGAGCCACAGCGAGGTATATTGAACAAGAACGTCAGTTCAGCGTTAGGGTCACCGATCGTCTCAGACATTCGATGAAATGTGATCAGAGGCACAATGATCAGACGTCTACAGTACTTCATCTGAGCATGGTGAATAAATGATCCGTATTGTAACCTCCATAGATGCATTCCTGTAAACGAAGCGTGACAATCGTAATCACAGGCACCCGAACAGTTTGAACAGAACTTTCATTCTGGCCAGTCCGCAACAATCCGTGTACACCATGAAAAGCACAGTACCACTACGCAGCTCAGAATCACCAAAAGAGACACGTTTTGTTCGAGTAATTTGAGATTACTTGGCGGGGCTTTTTGTAATAAAGTTTTGCTAATAAGCTGACACATAGAGCTGATATCCAGATTAGAGGGATTACTAACTGGCGAAATTCGTAGCTGAAAGGTACAAATAATTTTAGCAAAGCTTATGACACGCGCGACAGCCTTAGCAATTTCTGTTTGCAGGTTCTATATCCAGCCACTTTTGTCGCAATTCACTTTTTGTGTGTGCCTTGCAGCCGAAAATCGCAAAAAACACTAAAACTCCTATTCTGGGAGTTCAAAGTCATTCAAAGTCATCGATTTAGTACCAGTAAAAAGCTCGTCACTAGTGCTTGTTATGATAAGCAGCATGTCTGTACTTATCTGCAACCGTTTTCACTCTACGCGAGCCAATAGCAGTAGCATAACCACTTTTTAGGGGTATACAATTCTATGACGCCCGCTTGCGCCGGCCTCTTTGAACCTAGAGGGTCGGGACTTAAACTGCTAGAATCTACGATTAATGATGAAAACTTAATAAGCAGGTTGTCATGTCTATCTCCAGCCATTTCTGTGTAATTTACTCTTGAAATGTTCGCCGCAACCTAAAATCGTAAAAAAATCACTAAAACCCTATTTAGGGTCATTCAGGGTTATTTAAGGTCGTTAATGTTAGTGTCAATCGAAAAGGCGTATGGGACTTCCTATTAGTGACTAATAGTAACCTAAGCCCTTCTGGCACCGTTTGTGAAATACGGCGACTTATTGGCTCAATATCGCCAATTTTTTGTATCCTTCTTTCATTAAGCGCCCTTGATCGGGGTGTCCCCTTTCGAATTTCGGAGAAAACTTCACGGATTCTAAAACCAAAGTCTTCGTGGCAGTCCACAGTAAACATTTCGTGATCCTAGCTTGCCCCTTTTTGATACGATTGCACAGTGTGACAGACGGACGTACAGACGAACGGACGGACGGACAGACAAACACCTCGACGATGGCTAAAACACGCGAAGCATTACATGTTGTTGCACGTATAAGGTAACTAGTGATTTTTTCGTTAAACGAAAACTGTCAGGGATCTAAAGTTACAACTTTGCACAGAGACAGAGACTAGTGAAACGGATTGTGAGATTATGTCTGTTCCATTTTTGCCTTAGACTGTTTAGAGAAAATACGTAGAAATGGGTAATTTTTTATATAAAGGATAACTATTCGATAAAGACGTATAAGTTATACGACGTACCTTTCTTTTCAGGTTCACAAAAGATGGCATCATGTTCATTAATAGTCATTAGCGTAATGTTATCATGATCTATGATGTACTGCGGGTTTTCAAAGCGATTGTGAATGCATATAAAGTTGCCGACGGTAGTAATTTGCACGAGACAGAACTTGTGGGCGAAAACAACGTCGAGGACTTGAGCGGATCGCTCATAGTTCTGAGGCAAACGAGCTTCACGTTGTTTCCTCGCTGTGCCGTTGAGTTGCCAGTAGATACGCTGAGCTGTGATGAACATTAGCCTCAGCAGCTGGAAAAGAATAGTTGTCACGAGCTGCTGAGCCACCAAAAGAATGCCTGACGTTGGCATTGCTGGAATACACTTTTGGACTACAGTGATCTAAATAGCCTACAATGAAAATAGAACACTTGAAGTCAACAGTTTGGTCGCACTCTTATAGCCTGTGTCCAACACTAATACCCCGTTTACGTGATGAAGCAAACATCAAGCAATTAGAGCACACGTCATGCACGTGTTTTTTGAATACATTTGCTTGATGTTTGCTTGATGTTTGCTTGATCGTGTAAACGGGGTATAAGTCTGCAGTTGTAGCCTATACCGGGTAATTAATTCCACGTGTGTATTTAACTGTGACTAAACAATTCACACTGTAGCCCTATACATTATGGTCGACGAGCACGAAATAACTGTGTTAAACGACTGTTTGGTTCGTGGTTCGTTTAACGTTCATTTTGTCACTCTATAGACACAAGTTTTTCGAGACAGGAAAAGTGAGCGTTGAGCAAGTTTACACACTTTTGAGAGAGATTTAACATGACATAAACATTTTCTGTACTACTAACAAATGAATCAGTTTCTCTGTCCAGACTCGCAACAAATTGCAAACACTATACTGTGAATATAACACTGCACTCTTCCTAGGAGCCATGCAGACTTGACGGTTTTATGCACAATTCCTGACAGGCAGAGTAAACAAACGGATATCACGTCAACATCTGTCGCAACGGTCGGATGCCGCATAAATGAAAAAATATTTTATAACAAAACCCGCACATAATAAAACGAAAACAAAAAATATCAAACTTTAAAACAAAATAAAAACGTTTAGAAGAAATGGAGTAGTATTAGAAACACAAACACGCATGCCGAGTAGAGTAAATAGGAAATTCAGAAATGCACAAATTCGCAGGCGCGTACGTGAGTACGTCGTCTTTTTAGGTGTAAGGACACTTAATTACGTGACAGTTAATCTCTACATAATCAGACATTTAATCGCTCGACAGTTAATCACGCGACATGTAATCACAGTTACACATAAAATACTATAAAAACAAAAGGTCCACACACACGTTGACAACTTGACACAATCATTAAAAACGTCCTACATCAAGAGCAAAACTAGATATTTGGGGCAAAGCCCAACGTGAGTCCGCCCGGCGCCGTACGTCCGATTGGGAGATATTCAGGGCCCTGAAATTCCCCCGGTAGCAAAGTCACATGGCCCAAACTTAATGCATTAGCATACGCAAAACGCACACTGTTGACTTAGGGTGGGTCGACATGAGCGCCTTTAACTTTTTTTTAGTGGACCGAAAATCACAATTATTTTCGTTCAACGCTAAAGCGATCGTACTTGTTAACGCCGTTTACAGCTTCTCGATATCCTCATCTGTTCCACAGATATTTGCACTCAAAGTTGAACGTTTTCCTATAAATAACGCCAAACTTTGGACGTTTTTTGCCCTCCCAAACTTTAAGAAGGCGGTGCCTCCGAAAAAACTTGTACTTAATCTATCATGCGTGCCTAAATAGCGGCACGTCACGTGCCAAAGTTTTGTTGGGCTACTCCCCCTACGTCCAAAGTTATAGGCGCTCATTTACTAAATTTTAAGCCAGCAAGACTTGGCCATTCTATGGCGCGTGTAAAAATTTGGGGTGCAGCACCCCCTGGGGTCTTCCGAAAAAGTCGATTTGGGTGGGTACAATTCAACATCGAGATCTCTAAGGTTACTGGACCAAACTTCACTGGACTTGTTTCGCCTAACGCGGGAAGAATTGCTGTCGATCGAATAACTCGCCGATTTTTAATATCTTCATCCGTTCTGGAGATATTTGCCGCCGAACTTTGAAGTCGGCCGAAATCGGGCCAAATTTTGCAAGTTTTTGGCCCCTAAAAATTTTTGGGGGAGACACCCCCAAAATTTCGGATCGGGATTATAAAATCGAACATACTACCGAACATCGTGCAAAATTTCGCGGCGGTCGGCCCACGGAGCTCGGAGATTACGCGAGGGGAAAAAAGAATAAATTCTAGCAAAACATAAGCCCTCCCGAAAACTATCGTTTCCGGGCGGAGTAATAAAGTTAAATAATAACGACTACATTTAATGTCATTTAATAAACTTACCTGGCCGTCCCAGACAATCGTGGCTCTAAGCAGTAAAGGCCAACCGACTTAGACCTGGCGACGGCAAAGCGACGCACGCAGGATAGAAAACAGCAATAACACACAACAGCAACGCCCACTCTGTAACAAGCTTCTAAAAACGGATTAAGAATGAAAACAGAAAGCACTAGCCCGCCCGCTTACGTATGTCTCTACGCCAGGTTGACACCGGGCGCACGCAGTGGCGTCGATGAACGTCAATATTGGGGGCCTGAATTTGACGGCCTGAATGAGACGCCTCAGGCGTCGAGAGGGATGAAAAATGGGGAGGTCCGCCTCCCCAGCCGACTATAAGTCAGGGCACTATGAAACATCAACCTAAAATAAATGTGGCGCACTTCTATCATCGCAGAACATTTTAGGTGGAACGATAGCGCAACGAGCAAGGCTAGACAATTTATGGCCATTTTCTGCTTTTTCCACTTTTTTCTGATATGATTTTCAATGAAAGAATTAGGGGAAAAAGCATCGTGTGACACGTTGGCTACATTACAGGGCATATTATAAGTACTGGGCAGTCTAGACTGCTCCCATAAAAACATCTCGTGTACAAGGTTGAGTAAATTTTATTGTGTGAAAAGTGCCGAGTTGACGAGCGTGCAGTCACGAAGAGGACCGGTACAATAGACAAGCAGCGCCAGAGGTGGAATTAAGCATAGCTTATTCAGTATGTTCGGCCGTACATACGCCCCACAGACGAAGGCCCCACAAATCAGAGAATGTTGTACTGCAGCGTGTGATTTTTTTGTGGACTGGGAACTTTGCACCTACCTTTTATTTCGGGATGGGCTATCCGACGGTGTCATTTAAATTTCTTTCCTGACGACCCCTGTTGGCATGACAACGAATTATTTTGGGACAAAAATTGACTACAACTCGGCCCTCGTGAAAAATAATTGCGCGGTGTTTTCACCTAAACCCCTATTTTCGGGCCCGGGTTATCCGATGGTGTCATTTAAATTTCTCCCCTGCCGACTACTGTTGTCGTGGCAACGAATTTTGAGACAAAATAAACTACAACTCGGCCCCAGTGAAAGATAATTGCTCTCTGTTTGCACCTACCCCATTATTTTCGGGCCCGCGCTATCCGATGGTGTCATTTAAATTTCTCCCCTGCCGACCTCCGTTGCTATGGCAACGAATTTTGGGACAAAATTTACTATAACTCTGCTCCCGCAAAAGATAATTGGACACTGTTTTCACCTACCCCCTATTTTCGGGTCCGGGCTATGCAATGGCGTCATGTAAATTTCTCCCCTGAAGACCCCTGTTGTCATGGCAGCCAACCGTTTTTATTCAAGACAAAATTGGCTGCAGGCTGACAAGAGCGCGTCAAACGCTGAAACGCAGCTGCTAGGCTATAATAACGTGGCAATGGGACAGATACCTCGTTCCACAGAACGTATTTCTATAGTTTAATATGACATTGTGTTTTTAAAAATTGGCATTTTTATGCCCGACAGTGTAGTGGGCCTTAAGTGTAGCGAGTAGGCTACTTGGGTTGTACTTGATACATAGCTTTAAGTAGGTTACTTGTACTTGTACTTATACTTGTGGCTTTGGTAGTCCCTACTTGCAACATCTTACATCCCTGCTAGCGCGTAACAAAACTACACTCGTCGCCAGCAGATTTATACCCATTGGTTCACAACAAGTATCATGCCTCTGTCTTCTTGATCTGTCTGCTGCCTTTGACATCATAGATCACAACATCCTACTCTCTCGTCTATCATCCTGGTTTGGCATTCACGGCACTGTCTTAAACTGGTTCAAATCATACTTGTCATCTCGCTCTTTCCGTGTCTGCTGCTCTGGTAGTCTGTCTTCCCCACGTGGTTCTCTCTATGGTGTACCTCAAGGCTCTGTTTTTGGTCCTTTACTATTCATCCTGTATACCACCCCTCACAGCACTCTCACTTCATCTCATTCCTTAAATCACCACCTCTATGCAGACGACACTCAGATCTTCCTCTCTTTCCGCCCACCTGATTTTCATTCTAATCTAACTCACCTTCAGGATGTCTTGCAATGTATCTCTTTGTGGATGACTGCTAACCTACTAACTCTCAACTCCTCCATATACAATACAATACAATGAAAAATTTGCACTCAAAAACTGACAAACACACTGTCAGTTTAATCTAGCACATAAACTAAAAAGAACTGAATTGTTTAAAAGAAAAATGAAATGAGAGATACTGAGAA
>Ga0209367_1013942_pt1 | contig 10267 bp, 5 predicted proteins | sample WorMetLIZISLAND2_FD_187412 | JGI IMG/M metagenome (GOLD analysis project Ga0209367, IMG submission 187412) | Marine gutless worms symbiont microbial communities from Max Planck institute for Marine Microbiology, Germany - Olavius geniculatus... ...
AAGATCTTTTTACCCTTTCGTCGTGCTTTCTCTGCTATCAGTCTCAGGGCTAGGATCTGCTGTACTGTACTCCTGTCTTTGCGAAATCCTGCTTGTTCGTCCGCCATGTGTATACGACGCGAAATGAGATTAGGCGAAATGAGACGACACCCGTCGCATACTTACTTACGGTCGGCCAAAAAATGGTACAGAAAAAATGAACGACAAAACAAAGCTTGTCAAAGAAGCAAAAAACGACAAAGCAAGTCGTTGTTGTTGGTCCGCCTATCAAAAAAAGATTAGGCAAAATGGAATTAGGCGAAATGCGATTAGGCGAAATGTTACCCAACCCTAAAGGGTGCTGCGTCCCCAAATTTTTACACGCGCAATAGAACGACCAAGTCTTGCTAGCGCTCCCCCACCGGGGACCTGCGTCCCCCTTACAATTTTTTTTAAAGGTGGGTCCAAAATTGGCCTTAATTGTAGCGAATTAGCCACTATAACTTTAAAACCAAATGGAGTAGCCTAATGAAACTTTGCCACGTGATGTAGTGCTAAGTGGGGCTGCAATACAATCGTGCATACAATTTTTTTTTGGGGGGGGGCACCGCCCCTTTAAAATTTGGGATAGCGAAAAACGTCCAAAATTCGGCGCGATTTAGAACAACTTTCAACTTTGAGCACGAATATCTCTGGAATGGATAGAGATATCGACAAGCGGTAAACGGCGTTATCAATTACCATCCCTCCCGCGTTGAACAAAAACAATTTGGTGAACATTGGTCCACTAACGACAACAGTTAGTTGGCTAATGTCTACCTACCCTAAGTCGACACTGCGCGTTCTGCGTATGCTAATGCGTTGGAGTTCGGGCCACGTGACTTTGCTACGAAAGGAATGTGAGCCCCCTAAACTGTCCCCCCAATCGGACTTAGGGCGCCAGGCGGACTCACGTTGGGCTTTGCCGTAATTTCTAGTTTTGTCTGATGTGCTTAAAAATTGCTTTTCTGTGGATTCGTCTCTCTGCCGTCCGTCTGTAGGCTGATGATAGCGCTTTGTTTTGCATTAGAGCGGCTTGTTACTTATGGCCGATTCACATCTACAACGCCGACGAGACTCAACTCAACCCGATAGTCGAGTTGAGTCTCGTCGACGTCTTAAGAGTGAATTGGCTATGATAGCAGTCGCGGCCGGCGCCGGTTTTCAGTATTAACGTTGGCGGACTGTGATGTGGCGAATCGTTGCAGTGAGCTGGGAGTAGTCAGTGCAGCAGTGATGGGCGACGTGTCTGCTGCGGTGGAGTCGGGTGCCATGGGTCGTCAGTTGCAGCACGCGATCCTACAGCTCTGCAACGAGCACGTGACCTACGACCACACCCTCCAGGTACTGGGAGTGCTGTGCGTCACCGTGGACGATCAACCTGCTCGTGATGTGGTCGTCAAGCTGAACAACACGTTGAAGCGCGTCGACGCCGCTGACTCTGACGTCGAGCGTCGCGTCGGACTGGTCCGTGGGGCAGCGACGTCCACATGGTCTCGAGGAGGCGATGCCACGTCACAGGCACCCAGCAGCAACGTGACAGCTGGGGCAGGGTCGACTACAGCGGGCTGCGATGACCCAGGGCCCCAGGGCCGACAAGTACCGGCAACCACCACCACGGCGTCATGTAGCGAGCCAGCAGCTACGTCCGCCGCCAGCAGCCTGCGCAAGTGTCACGGCCGGAAACAATCCAACCCGGTCAGAGTGAAGCCTGTGCCGGACGACGACGACGACGATGACGATGATGATGATGATAATGATGATGATGGCGAGTACGACTACCAGGCTGGTGGAGTATTGGTTATAGCGCCTGTCGACGAGGTTGATCGGTCGTCGTCGCCGCGTCCGCTGCGCCCAGACGGTGACCATCAGTCGCTGCTGCCTCGACGTCTGGGACGTCGTCACGCTTCAACACCGTCGTCTGACTCCGAGCGGGCGCTGCTTACCGGCAGGGATGATCGCAGCCAGGATGTCGTCGGTCGCTCCAGTACTTCGAGGACTTTGATCGAGTCATCGCTTGACAGAGCATCAGAGGGCAGGCTGTGCCGAGACGGCGCGAGCGTTCAGGAATCCGCGCTAAACTTCAGCACACGGACCTCGGATAACTCGGCTGCAGGAACACCGCCTGACTGTCGTGATGTGGTTGATGGTGCAGGGGTGAAGGTCAAAGTTGAGGAGATGGCCGCGCATCATCCAGCGCTCCCGCTGACGTACGGTCTGGACTTGGCCGGCGGCGGCGGCGGTGCGTTTGAGATGTCGCGGTCGCTGTCGGTTGCTGCCGCTGCGGCCGCTCTGAGTCAGTACGTCGACGATCCCGCGATCCTCCAGTCGCTGACGTCATACGACCAGCAGCAGCAACGCCTGGCTCTGTACACTTCTCTGATGACGGCCGCTGCCGCGTCATCGGGAATTCCGCCCCCTGGAATTCTACCCCCGACTGCTGATGGCGACCGAGCGTCGATGTCGCTGCAGAACGGCTCCGGACGGCCGGATGATGTGGACCGACTTGCGATGGTGATGCCCAACAACTACTCCGCCATGCCTACAGGACCAGCGTCACTGGCTGCTGACGGAGCGCTGAACATGCATCGACTGCCGAGTGCGATGAAGCGTCGAGAAAGATTCGATCACCACCACGCTCATCAGCCACCCATGAAGGTAAGTGAAACGTGAATTTATATTACACATAACGTTAAAATTAACGTCTAATGCGCCTCTACCGTATAAGTCATGTTCGCTAATAACTATTTTAACTTGTTCGGTACTGAGAATAGTGCGTTTTTTGTAGTTTTTTTACGCTGTTGATTGGGCGCCAGTGAGACTATTCCAGCCAGTGAAAAGTCACGTCTGAACAGTCCATTTTGGGAGATTGGGTTAGTGGGAAAAATCCAGAAATGTGGATCGATTAAAACTAAATCCATAAGTAGACATTAAGGAAACATTTGAATCAAAATAGTCTTCCAAAAGGAAGTGCATCGTGATGACGAGTCTTCTGCCGTTCTGCGTCAATTGCCAATCTTGCCGCATGAGCATACACCAAATATTATACTACTGTGCAGTTTGCAGAAGATGGAAACATTTTAAGGTGCGTACAGAACGACAGATTGGCTTTCATTTTATTTCACGGTGTAACGTTAAGTGAAGATGTCACCTGCTGTGCGCGGTTCAGCTTAGTAGGCTACGAAAGACTGCGGCGATGCGTTGTGTGCAGTACTTCAGTTCAGATCGTTCTGTTGCTGTTCATTGCTGTTCGTACAGGTGAAGGACATCATAATGTACGACGACTCGGCGCCGCTGGCCTTGCAGCGCGGCAGCCGCATCGAGGGAGACTTCATGGTGGATGCACTACACGTGGAGGGCCGCAAGCGACGTCGGCGCACGGCCGAGGATACACTCAGCGCCGAGGAGATTGCGGAGTACATGGGGACCTCGACGTCTAGCGGCAGCGGCCAGTTCGCGTGCCGTTACTGTGGCGAAGTGTCCGTCGATCTGTCACGCTACTTTGGTCACACGCTGTCCGCTCACGGGTCCTTCGTCTGTCATCAGTGCGGCAAGAGCTTCACGACCAAGAGTTCGTTGTTGCGTCATCGGCCGATCCACACCGGCATGCGGCGTTTCGCCTGCAGTATCTGCCGCAAGGCGTTCTACCGCAAGGACAAGTGCAAGGCACACATCAAACGTCATTTGGGGCTCGTCGATGGACCGGGTCCGTCCTCGTCTCCGCCCGCTGGACTGCCGTCAGGGCCCGCGACGCCGCAGCTTCCGCCGCCATCCATTGACCATCAGTTGTTTGCAACCTCCAACGTTGGACCGGTCAACCTGGCCGTTTGAAGTTGACCTGTTGTGTGGCCATCAACTATTATCATCATCGGCGTTCATAACCAAACCAACGACGGACGTTTATTGTTATCATAATTAGTACTTATTATTATAAATGTCATATACCAGTACTCAGGCTTCAGATGTGGCTCAACGTTTATGTATCACGACATATTGATATCAAGTTAATCTAGACTTACTGGCCTTACAAGTATGTGCTTGGACCAGCGGCGTTGTGCATTAAAAAGTTGGGGGGACGCGGCACGAAGTTGCGATTTTCCAACAAGACAGTTAGTATTAAATATTTTGAAGTTGTGTCCCTTTCTCTATAATTTGGGGGATAAAAACGTCGAATTTCGGACAACTTTCAACTTTGACCGCAAATCTCTGTAATGGAATAAGATATCAACAAGCAGAAATTGGCGTTGCAAACCACATGCTTTTCGTCAGATTGTAGTGTAATCTTGTGTAGTTTGGCCCACTAACAGAAAAGTTATTGACCTGAATTTTGACTTTCTCTATACTACGCGCTGCTAGTTCGGCGTACCACAGGAAACACAGCTCCAGATTTTCTGACAAAAAACTTTCCGATCTGTAAAAATCTACCCCTCTTGCTCGATGTTGTGGGCTTGGAAAAGCCATGAGAAATGAAGACAGCACGTGCGCGACTGCAGACTGGCAGATCTGATAAAGACTGATATGGTAGACTTTTGTGAAGTTTGTCTTGTGTTGTTCAGGGATCAGAAAGCCTTAACGATATCCATTCGTAGTCAAGTCGATTCTGTTCAGTCGGCGCTTATAGCGGGGTTTCCATGCAATGCAACGCATGCAACGTAAGCAACGCACGCACGAAAGTACGCAACAAATGCAGTTGACGCAACGACCAAAACTCAAGGATGGAAACGGTTGTTCTATCATCTACGTTATAGTTGCGTTACGTCCGCTGCTTTGTGTACGTTGTGTTGGGTGGAACTGCAAACCACGCTTACGTTGTGTGTATGTGCGAGATTTACGTTGCCGTGTAAATAGAAGCTTCACTGTATAATGAAAGTAAGGTTCTGTTACCGTGCCAATGCCAAAGTGCACGTCTGTCTGCTAAATCAGTCTTGATTTTCGTTGCATGCGACTGCAGACTGTGGTGATGGTTTCAACAGATATTGTTGTTTGTTTCTGTATAGACAGTGGAAGTTTTGCGCTTGTAACAGTGGCGTTAGATGTTGCAGATTGGAGACGATTCGCTGCGTGCTTGTACAGCTTTATAATTTCGATTTCAGGCTGAATAAGTTTAATTACAATTTCGAATTTCTTAGGTGTTTTATAAAGTATGAATTTTTGGTACAAAGTGCTATGAATTTTAAGTACACAATACTGCAGCAGAGCAGCTGGTATGGCTCAGAAAACTTTCTTTTTTGTTAGTTCTGCTGTCTTTATTCAAGTTAGGAGACATTCTTTACTTTGCACGAGTCGACGTTGAATAGTGAATACTTTTGTTCAAGGGCGTCTACACCATATAGACGTTGGACCAAAATCTGCATCACAAAAAGTAAGTGGAATATTTTAGCCATTTATAAGGGGAAGTTGGTATTATTTGGGAGCTGAATCTCACATTATGTCAAATTTCTCTCCATCTTGCTATATACCATATGCGTTTTTTTCAGGCCAAGAATGACCTAAAGTAAACGCCTCAGACTTCGCTGAAGAAGGTTACAGCGCTCATCGAACCTCCGAACTAAATTTCAGGAAAAGGTTCTAGGAAAAAACGGCGAAAGGGGAATAGATAAGAAAAAAGGGAACAAAAAACATGGATAATGAGACGGGGAACATGCCTACAATGGCTAAAGTCTGGCGAGGGATAGACGCCCCTGTTTTGTTTACAAACAGGGTACAACTTTGTGCAGCATATATATGTGTAACTACCTCCGCCAAGAAGGTTATGTGATACATCAGTTTTTATGTGTCTGTTTGCATGCAGGATTGCACAAAAAGTTACGGCGGAGTTGGCTGAAATTTTCAGGGACATTTAGGCCTACATTTGGTCAAACTTGGAAATGATTAGATTTTGGTGGTAATCCGGATCAGTATCTGGATCCAGGATAGGATTGAAGGATTATTTACCACTGCCAGATACGGAAAATCTTTGCCAAGCCGAATGTTGTGCCGCCACCTAGGGAACACAGCGAAAAAAATAACTGACATTGCGTTGACGGAGGTTTGCACTCTCAGAGTGCCCTTCTAGTTTCAACATGTATTTAAGTCATGATTGTGTGAATGATTATGTTTAATTGTTATTACGTTAAGTGTAACGTTGGTATCGCGTTGTGCTGTGTTACTGTTTATAGGGAACAGTTAATTGTTGAGTGGTATTCGTTTATTGTTTAAACAAAACGTTGTTGTGCCAGTAAACTCAGTTCGTAATTTATTGCGAAGGATTTCAGGAAAACTACGTACAACAGATAAGGTATAACTTGTTCTTAATGTATAATCATATTTAAGTTGATTGAAGTATGATTTTTCGTAGTTGTGTGAATACTGGTGCTTTAGTGCAGATGCGGTATTTATTTAATCATTAATTGTAGTTATTTATGTTAAAAGTCGTGTGTTCTAAACTGTCCGTGTGGTTTAAAACCCAAACTTTGTATATTACGTGTTGCAGTATATTTATGCTCTGATTACTGGTGCATAAGAAGCCCGAGGGGCAAGCTATTGCAGTGTATTTTATTCATATATCTTAGTATTGTTTTGCAGTTTGCGTTTGGTTTAAGTTGAACAGGCTTTAATGTTTGCATTTCACAATAGTCGTGGAAAAGTTTACCGTGTTAATTCTAACAACTTTTATGTTATTTTATGCAGATTTACTTTTTTTGCAGATTTATTAAAGCAGTGGTGGAGTTTAAATTCGTGTAAAGTACTTATCATAGCTTAACTTGAAGTTGAAGCTAGGATAAGTACTTCACACGAATTTAAACTCCACCACTGCTTACAAAAAATCTGAAGTTGAAGCTCGTGACCTCAACGTTGCAATGAAAGTGAAAGTTGTTGACTTAATCAGTTTTCACGCGCGAAAGCAGCTACTGCTTTCAGCGCGTCTTAGCCACCGCAATTCTGTCTGTCAGTCCGTCCGTCTGTCTGTCTGTTTGTCACACGGGTGGATCAGTCAAAAACGGTGCAAGCTAGGATCACCAAATCTTCACCTTCGGCTGCCTGAAAGACTCTAGTTTCAGGAACTGTGAAGCTTTTCCATAAATTCTAAGGGGGTCACCCCGAACGAGGGCGCTAAATGAGAGGGGGTGGACAAAATTTGCGATTTTTGGCCAGTAAGTCGCTGTATCTCTGTAACGCTGCGAGATAGGGCCTAGGTTACTATTAATCACTAATAGGAAGTCGTACACTGGCTCTTGATTGGCGCCGAATTCAGTGACCTTGAATGACCTTGAACGCAAAAATAGAGGGTTTTATGGATTTTTTGGCGATTTTGGGCTGCATCACAAGTCTGTATCATTCACAAGGTGGCGCCACGCTACTATCGTTATGCGATTCAGTTAGAAAATTTGGTATTTGTATATTAACTTAGCGTGAACACCCCAATTTTCAGCTAAACTACTGAACCGGAACTGCTATAGGTTTTCGCGCGTCTCGTGAGCATTAGCTCAAATTTCTTGTTCTTCATACCATACGTGATCAGCCACGATCAATTAGTTGAAAATGCTTGGTTGATTATTAGTCACATTATATTGTATTGCTTCACTGCTTTGACGCCAATGGTAGCTGGTATGAGTATATTTCTAGTTCACTGCAACTTTGTTTAGGATATTTTATTTATGATATTTCGTTTGTACGCAGTCAATTCTATTATTCTATGCGAAGCTTTGATACTGTGAAGTTAGTTTGTCGTTAAGCCATTTTTGGCAGACCTGCCTGCAGGAATGGCTTGTTAAGTTGTTTCGTTTGCGTGATTAACGGCCGGATTTCCAATGTTGAAACTTGGCATGTCTCTAAAATGATAGAATGAAAACAGTCGGCAGAAAGTGAAGAGGGTTTCAGTCTGGTGTTAATAAATCGTTACAGTAAGTATGGCGCATTTGGCGGCGTCCATTTCTGTCCCGTATTGGGGATGAAGTGTTGCAATTACAGCGGGGTTGCGTTTCTCAAGCTTTCTGTCGCTAGAATTGGGGAAGTAACCCACAGTCACTATTTCTCCTTTTTTGGAAAAATTCATTGGTATCTTCGCCTGAAACTTTACAGTGGGACATGTTCGATTGACGCCCATGCTGTAATCTCACATGTGAGATACGTTATGAAAGTCTGCGTCGTTGGTCGTAGTTTCAGTGGCGTTTCTTGAGTTTATTACAATTTGTTTGCCGTAATCTCGAAGGACAGCAGAAAAATAAGATACACTAACAGGACCGCTTGTTTGCATCTGCAGTTTAACCGAGATTTCGTTGCCGAATACATTCATTATTAAAGTCATTTTAGAACTCCAGTGTGTTTAGGCGTTGATTTTTTGAAGCTAGTTTATATAATTATTTCTGGTTTGTGATGTTTTGTTGCTCTCTTCGATTTGTGTTGTTTGATATATGGTAGAGTACGATTGTTTATCGTGTCATCGTGTCGTAATTTAATGAAAGTGTATTTAATTGTTAATAGCCTAACTGAGCGTTTGGTATACGGCGGCTTCTGGCATTAGCAGTATATAGTCTTGCTGTTCTTTGTTTACTTTTTTTGTTGAGCATTGTCGTTTATCTTTCGTAATTTTTTTTTCAGTTATTGATAATAGGTCAAAAATTGCATGTGTGTACAGTGTTAGGGTGTTGAATCATCTGCAGTGTTGTATTGTTGGTCGTTTGTTATACGTTAAAGCGCGTTCATAGCGACGTAACTGAACTGATCTAGCGCGGTTTAGTTTTTGACGAACTGACCAGTGGACGATCAGGGCGAGCCCATTGGTCATTGGTGGATGCGTACGTGCCAGGAGCGTCATTTAGGGGGGAGGGGTCTACGTACCCTCTCCCTCCAAGGATTTATGATTTTATTTCTTTCTTTGTAAATCGTACATTTGAAACAGTGTTACTGCTTCAAGAACAATACGTTACGTAGACTGAACCCCCAGAGATCACTGAGACAGCATTCTGAGATTAATGACTGTCTGGAGGATATCAGGGAAGATTATTAGAACTGCCATTAACGTTAAATATGCACAATTATAATCGGCAGTTATTACAGTTTTAGGTTTAGGTCGTTTTTTTGTGTTTTGTGTTTCATAAAGGTTAAACTTTCTATAAAGGTTAAACTTTGTGTTCCGTTATTATGTGGCTGTGCAATTTTTGTCTGGAAAGGCCGTCCCCGAAATGACCTATACTGTGTCGGGCGGGATGTTAAACCCTACTCATTCACTCACTCACTCCAGTTCAGTTCAGTTCAGTTAAGGGAGCGACACACGACCTGGATACCCGGCCGGGCAACCTGGCTGGGAGACAGCTGTCGTCAGCAAAGAAGTTTTAATAATTAGGCTATTTTACATTTGTCGTATATGTAATGACGCATAAATCACCTAAAAATCCAAAGTGCGTTTCTATTTCTTTCTTGGCTATCTTCTTTATTGCAGTATTTTTTGTAGTCTGCGATTTTTATGTCCCAGAGACAAATGTGTGATTAATACAATTCTATCAACTTTTTACACGTTCTCGATCCTCCCAGAGAGCAGCTTTAGTAGTACGTACGAAGTACGGGTACTCAAAATAGGAGGACAACATAATTTTAGACGACTTTTAAAGAGTAGACCTACAAACAAATCAAATTTCCCTCGAAAACGCACTGTTCAACTTCATAAGTATGTAAATCGAAATAAAATTGTACGCTGAGCAGTGCCCGGGCATCCGGGTCTAGCGACATACGAGCCGACTGCCCGGCTGTCGGCCACAAAGAGTGTCCTGGCCGGGTCAAAGCGGCTCGTGTGTCGCTGAACCTGGGTGCCCGGCCAGGATGCCCTGCCCGGATGCCCGGCTCGTGTGTCGCTGGCATTACGTCACTCTGTACGCGTTTTTAGTGTGCATGTTCTTGTGCGGTGGTGTGGTGTGGTTTATGATGTTGTATTTTGTTAAGTTTTCTGTAGCTTCTGTCAACGCATGCAGCTGTGTGCGCGCGCGCGCGTTTTCTTGTTTTAGATTCATATTTTGATGAATAAAAAAGTGTTATTTACTTGTGGCAGCTCCATTTGCATATGTCACCGACTCTGAATGTGAAACGTGTAGCTTGTGAAAAAATATTTGTCGCATTTATGAATGAGACGTAAATAAAAATGTATAGGCCTGAAAACTTCAGTATATCGTATTTTGGTTGAAGCGTAGTTAATTGAAAGAAAGTCAAAAAAACTCCTGATAGTTGCTGTAAATAGCAGTGACGTAGCCAGAAATTGTAATTGGGGGGCATTGTC